>QWCE01000075.1_pt1 | contig 227892 bp, 165 predicted proteins | sample 1972531 | NCBI WGS metagenome assembly QWCE01 (sample SAMN09866716, study PRJNA288562) | Human gut metagenome isolate term4_stool, whole genome shotgun sequencing... | reverse complement strand
TGACACCCAGTTTGTCGACGATGATCTCGACAACTTTTGATTGAACTTCTGACATAATTTTAATTTTTTAGTTAAACAATTATTTGGAAATAGTTCTTTTACATTTCCAGAGCAATTTTGCGCAAAAGTAACACTTTTTTTATTACTTTTGACAAAACGGCCTGTTTTTTTATTCACAACTTTTTCGACATTTAGCACAAAAATTTAATTAATACATTCAAAACCACAACCTTATGAAATTGCTTCTGATCTCGAATTCGACCAATGCCGGCGAGGAATACCTGCGCTATCCGCTGCCAGAGATAGGGCGTTTTCTCGACGGGGTGCGCGAAATCGTCTTCGTTCCCTACGCGGCCGTCACGTTCTCCTACGCCGATTACGAAAAAAAGGTGCAGGCGCGTTTCGCCGAACTGGGCATCCGCGTGCGTTCGGTCCACCGGGCCAAGGACCCCGCCGCCCTCGTCCGCGGGGCCGAAGCGATCTGCGTCGGGGGCGGCAACACGTTCGCCCTGGCCAAAAAGATGCAGCAGCAGGGGCTTATGACGGCCATCCTCCGCAAAATCAAGGCCGGAACGCCCTACGTGGGCTGGTCGGCAGGCAGCAACGTCTGCTGCCCGACGATCTCGACAACAAACGACATGCCCATCGTGGAACCGGAGTCGTTCAAAGCCATCGGAGCGGTCAAATTCCAGATCAACCCCCACTACCTCGACGCCAACCCCGCGGGGCACGCCGGGGAGACCCGCGAACAGCGCATCCTGGAGTATATCGAGGCCAATCCGCGCCGTTGGGTGGCCGGACTGCGCGAAGGCTGCATGCTGCGCTGCGAGGACGGGAAACTGGAGCTGATCGGTCGACGCCCGATGCGGATGTTCCGCAAAGGAGTCGAAACCTTCGAGGTCGAACCGGGCGGCGACCTGTCGTTTTTATTATAAATAGGTATATCGTTTTATGAAAGTACTGATTGCGGGTCTGGGCCTTATCGGAGGCTCGTTCGCCCTGGCCCTTCGCGACCACGGCATCGCAGAGGAGATACTCGGGGTCGAAAGCTCCGAAGAACACGCCGCCGAGGCGTTGCAGCTGGGCCTTGCGGACCGGATCGTGAGTTTCGAGGAGGGTGTTCCGGAAGCCGATCTCGTGGTGCTGGCCACCCCCGTCGACACCATCCCGCTGATGGCTGTCAAGGCGCTCAACCGCGCGGGCGGCAGGCAGGTGGTGATGGACATGGGTTCGATCAAGGGCGAGTTGTGCGAGGTGATCTCGATGCACGCCCGCCGCGGACGTTTCGTCGCCGCGCACCCGATGTGGGGTACGGAGTACAGCGGTCCGAAAGCCGCCCAGCGGGGCGCGTTCACGGGCCGCAGCGTCGTGCTGTGCGACACGGTGCGGAGCGACAAGGACGCCCTGGCCACGGTCGAAGGCATCTTCCGCACGCTGGGCAGTCCGGCCGTCTACATGGACCCCGAAGAGCACGACCTGCACGCGGCCTATGTCTCGCACATCTCGCACGTCACCTCGTTCGCGCTGGCGCTCACGGTGCTCGAAAAGGAGCGCGAGGAGCGTCACATCTTCGACCTGGCGGGCGGCGGTTTCGAGAGCACGGTGCGCCTGGCCAAGAGTTCGGCGGCAACGTGGGTCCCGATCCTGCTGCGCAACAAATACAACGTGCTGGACGTGCTGCGCGAACACATCCACCAGTTGCAGATCATGCGCCGGATGCTCGAACGCGACGACGCCGAGGGGCTGAAAAACGCCATGGAGCGCGCCAACACCATCCAACGCATCATCCACTGATGACCGCGGCAGCCGAAACGGGCCGGGCCGGCGAACGCGCCGCGACGGAATACCTCCGACGTGCGGGGTACGAAATCTGCGCGCTCAACTGGCGGCAGGGCCGTTACGAGCTGGACATCGTGGCCTGCCGGGAAGGCGTGCTGCATTTCGTGGAGGTCAAGACCCGGCGCTCCGGGTCGCTCACGCCTCCCGAGGCAGCCGCCACGCAGCGCAAGTTCCGGGCCTTGTCGCGCGCCGCCGCCTGCTACCTGCGCACCGTGGGCTGGGAGGGCGAAGTGCAGTTCGATCTGGCGGCCGCCGAAGCCGCCGCCGACGGCAGCGTCCGCGTCGAACTGATCGAAAACGCGCTGGAATACAATTGGTAATTTTGCAGTTCCGACAAATTGTACTATCTTTGCCGGACTGAAAAAGAACAGCCTGACGTCGGGTCACCGGGCGCGGGCGTTAGAAACTGAAAACTCAACACCGTAAATACCGATGTGGTTCTATAATTTCGGTCTGATTCTCTACGTTTGGGCCATCCGTCTCGTGGCGCCGCGCCATCCGAAGGCCCGCCTTTGGATCGAAGGCCGCAAAGACCTCTTCCGCCGCATGCGGGAGGCAATCGCCCCCACGGACAGGATCATCTGGATACACGTCGCGTCGCTCGGAGAGTTCGAACAGGGCCGCCCCATCATCGAACAGCTTCGCAAGACGCACCCCGAATACAAGATTCTCCTGACCTTCTTCTCGCCTTCGGGCTACGAAATCCGCAAGAACTACAAGGGCGTCGACTACATCTTCTACCTCCCGATCGACACGCCGCGCAACGCCCGCCGCTTCCTCGACGCCGCGCACCCCGAAATCGCCATCTTCGTCAAATACGAGTACTGGCTCAACCTGCTCCGCGAACTGCGCCGCCGGAAAATCCGCACCTACGTCGTGTCGGCCATCTTCCGCCGCAATTCGGTCTTTTTCCGCCCCTACGGCGGCATGTGGCGACAGGCGCTGGAGTCGTTCGACGTGATGTTCGTGCAGAACGAGGAGTCGAAAAAACTGCTGGCGACGCTGGGCTTCGACAACGTGCTGGTGGCCGGGGACACGCGCTTCGACCGTGTGGCGGAGATCGCCCGCGCGGCCAGACGCATCGACGTCATCGACCGCTTCAAGGGCGACAACCGCCTGTTCGTGGCCGGATCGACATGGGAGCCGGATGAAGAGCTGCTGATCCGGCTGATAAACGACAATCCCGACGTGAAATTCGTCGTCGCCCCCCACGAAATGGACGAGTCGCGCATCGCACGGCTGATGGCCGAAACCAAAGGCGGCGCGCTGCGCTACACGCAATGCACGCCCCGCACGACCTACGGTTCGCGGCAGCTGCTGATCCTCGACACGGTGGGGATTCTCGCCTCGGTCTACGGCTACGCCACCTGGAGCTATATCGGCGGCGGGTTCGGCGTCGGCATTCACAACACGCTCGAAGCCGCGACGTTCGGACTTCCGGTGGCCTTCGGTCCCAACTACGAAAAATTCAAGGAGGCCCGCGATCTGGTGACGCTCGGCGCCGCCCGGTCGGTGACCGACTACGAGCAGTTGCGCACGTGGTTCGTGCCCCTGCGCGACAACGAGGAGTTCCTGCAGAAAACCAGCCGCATCGCCAAGGATTACACCACCCGCCACCAGGGAGCCACAGGCATCATCGTCAAAACGATTTTCCACTAAATAGCCGGCAGGCCCTCGCGTTCCGAACCGGACCGGAGGCATTCCCCCCCCCCTTCCCGCCGTCGTTACAACAGCGGTCGGAGGCTGCGCGCGAACAACGGGCCGCCACAGCAGTCGCACCACACGGTCACCGCCAAAGCGGCGGACAGCCCCGTAAACCGGGCATCGCGGCTTTCCGGAAAGCCCTTCATGCCGCAAGCGGCAAATATGCGGGAGAACCTCCGCCTGTTCCCAAATTCAAGTGAGGAGATTCGCGCACCGAAAAAACGGGGCGGATGGAACGTACGTCACGCACAGTCCATCCGCCCCGTTTAACAGTTTGTGCGGAAAGCCGCTTACAAACCGGGAACGTCAACGCCCGAACAGCAGGACCGCATCCTTCGGACGCTTGTACCAGTCCTTTTCACGGGAACCGCCCGAAGCGCTTTTGAGGAACCAGTAGCAGTCGTCGATGCTCTGCATCTCCTGCGGCCATTCGAACTTCCACGAGGCGTCGTCGGGGTCCGAAAGCGGAATGTCCAGCACGCTGGGATACTCCGCCGTATTGAAACTCGACGGATAGATATAATACTCCGATTCGTTTTTCAGACAGGGGACCACGTCGCCGTAAAGCGTTTGCACGACAGGCTCGCCGACGGGTTCGAAAGCCTGCGCCGCATAGACGTTCCGATAGCCCTTCAGGCCGGAAAGGAACGGCTGGAAACCCTTCGAATCCCGGAATCCGAAACTGTTGGACATATGCGATCCGGTCGCCATCAGCTGCACGGTGATCTGCTTGGCCCGGTTTTTCGACTGGTAGTAATCCCTGATCTCATATTGAACCACCGCATCGTTGAAGTCGAAATCGCCGCGGTACGGATAATTGTCCTCGAACAGGTAAAGCCCGACGGAGGTCTTGCAGGCGATCTCCTCGGGGTCCTTGCTGCCGCTGTTGCCGATCTCGACCTCCTCGCCGGGGGCGATGGTCCTCGGGTTGCTCTCGATCATGCAGAGAATGTCGTTGTAGTCGCCGTCGTACTTCGCGCTCTCGGTCACCACGCGGTTCTCCATGCCGAGGATGTTGCCCTGAAAATCACCCTCCGTGACGTGGCAGATATAACCGTTGGCCAGATGCCGGTCGACGATCCGGAACGTCTTCTTGTCGTCCTGGTACGTCAGCGTATAATCCTGCACGCGCTCGTTGAGCCGGAGCGTGGTGAAACGGAATCCGCCGTTGCTCACCGTGCTGTTGCCGATGTAAACGAACCCGAGGTTCAACCCCTTGGGGAATACGCCCAGTTTGTAACGCTTGTAGGAGGCGATATTCGACGAGAACTCCTCCTGGGTGTAGAAAACCCAGCTGCGCTGCGCCCGGACCTCGGAATAGGGAATCGCGACCACTTCGCCGTCCTTCACCCCGTAAAAGGTGCAGTCGCCGGGCGTCAGCCCATCCTGTTTCGAAGAGGGATAGGTGTAGAACCAGAGTTTGCCGAAAAGCTGGCTCTGGCGGCAGCCGCCGTCGCCGAGAAACGTGAGCCAGATCTCCGCCTCGTCGAAATCGCCCGAACTCGGCGTCCGGTCGATCACCAGGTCGGTGCACTTGAAAAGGTCGTCGCCCCGGACGTTATTGGTCTTTTCTGGAAAATAGATGCTGTTGACGGCCGTCATAACCCGGGCGCTGACCGGATTCACATCGGCGGCGCGGGTCTGCGGGCCGGGCCGGGCAGCGGCCGAGATCGACAGGTTCCCCACCTCGTAACTTTTCATCTCGCCCTGCGCCACGACATACAGCCTTTCAACGTCCTTCGGCACGTCGAGCGTGGTCGAAACAGGCGTAAAACCCGTCAATGCAGGCTGTTTCACAAGCGACTCCCCATCGTAGGGATTCCCGAAATAGACCGCATAATACTCGCCGGCAACCTCGGAAGCGATATTCACCGCCACGGTCGTCCGGTTGTCGAACCCCCTGGCATACTTTTCATAAAATTCGGTATTGTCGACATCCTTGTCGATACACGACGCGGCCGACAATGCCGCGAGCACGAATGCCAGTCTGGAAATGTACATGGTTCAAACCTTTGATCGCTCAAAGATATACATTTCCGCCCAGAAGCCAAATCAATTCGTCATCTTTTTCAGTTTTCCGCTCCGTACAACGCTTCACAGTACCTCTTCAGCTCTTTCCACGGATAGTAAGGGCCTCCGGCGAGGGGCAGATTGGCGTCGCGCTCATTATGCAGCACGCGGACGCGCACGTCCCCCGTTTCGGGATTGCGGAAGAAGATGAACTGGACGTTGGTTCCCATCGGCGTCACCGTATGGGCGTTCCACGCCGCAGCTACGTCGTCGAGCGACTCCACGCGGGCATAGGCTCCCTCGGCGCGCAACAGGGCCAGCAGCGGAACCACATAGGTGTCGTGACCGAAACGCAGCGAGGCCGAAAGGTCCGATTCCCCCGCAACGACGCGGTCGGCCGTCTCGACGATATTGCGCAGCAGCGGCCTGGCATCGGCGACGAGCGGATCGCCGAAGCGGGCCGAAGGTCCCATGATCAGGTAACGGCGGACGTTCTCGCACTCCCAGAGCGCATAGAGCTCCTCCCTGGTGAAGATTTCATAGAACGGCTCGATGCCCAGATGGCTGACGTCCTGCGTGATGGCGGCCAGCATGAAAAGATCCTCCATCAGATCCAGCGGCTCGTCGATGCACCCGGGGTCGGTGACGAGCGACTTCACGAACCGGTCGGGGTTCACACGCACGCGGGTCAGGCTGTCCGCAACCGCCGAAGCGGCCCCGCGGCTTGCCTTGAGCGAGGGTCCGTTGGCCAGATAACAAAGATCGCGGGCGCTCGCATCGCGCGTGGCGCGGATCGCGGGATTCAGCTCCTTGAGACGTTCGTTGAAAGCCGCCATGCTCAAGATACAGCGCGGAACCTGCGTCGAGCGGCTCTCGATACGGCACACGCGGCCCCCGTCGGTCGAGAAAACCCCGGGATAGGCGGCGAACATCCGCTCGGCGATGCCGCGGTGTTCCTGTACGCCGCGGGGCGAAAGGTCGCCGTAGCGTTTGCAGGCATCGGCGGCCAGCGTCTCGACCTTGGCCAGCACCTCGCGGCCCTTGGGGGTCAACGCCCCGGCCTTGTCGGCTTTGCGCAGCGCGGCGAGCGGCTCGGCATAAGCCTCCTCTTTCGAGTGGTAGCGGCTTCCGTGACGGCCGTAGTGGCTGATGTAGAACGGCTCGTAGCCGTCGGGAACCGGAGCGGCAGGACCGGGCAGGTACTCGTAGGAGTGGTAGATGCTCGCGGTGAGTTCGGGACGGGAGGCCAGTTGGGCAGGGGTGGGCTGCGCAGCGGCGCAGGTCGCGGCCAGCAGCAGCAGGGCCAGCAGACGGGTTTTCAGTGTAAGATATTTCATAGTCAGCATTTATTGGTCATAATCCGGAGTACGAGGCTGTCGGTCTCGTTCATGCCGTCGCGGCCGATGGCGGTGAGGTTGCGGATACATTTGTCCACATCTTCCTCGATGATGCCCTCGACCGGGGTGACGCAATGGCCGTCCATGGCCATCATGGCCGACAGCACGGCCGTCGAGACGCCGCTCGTGAGCTTCATCGCACAACTGGGCTTGGCTCCGTCGCAGATCATGCCCGTCAGGTTGGCGATCATGTTCTTCACGGCCGCGGCCGCCTGGCCGTAGCCGCCGCCCATCAGGTAGGTGATGCCGCAGCTCGATCCCGTGGCCGCCACCACGCAGCCGCACAGCGCCGACAGACGTCCCAGGCTCTGCTTGATGTAGATGACCGTGAGGTGGCTCAACGTCAGCGCCCGGATCATCTGCTCCTCCGAGGCGTGCGTCTCCTCGGCGTAGACCACCACGGGCAGCGTCGCGGCGATGCCCTGGTTGCCGCTTCCCGAGTTGCTCATCACGGGGATCATCGCCCCGGCCATGCGGGCGTCGCAGGCGGCGGAGGTGTAGGAGAGTATCCGTGTGAAGATGCTGTCGCCCATCACCTTCCGCTCGCGGTCGCAGCACAGCGTGCGGCCCACGCAGTGACCGAACTCGCCCGCGAAGGAGCGTTCGGCGGCGGCCTTGTTCAGGCGGCTGGTTTCGAGGATGAAGCGCAGTTCGTCCAGCGGCGAGGTCATGGCGAAATCCCATATGCGCGCGAGGGTCAGGGGCACGTCCTCCTCCTCCCCGCCGCCCGCCGCCGGGGTCCGCCTGTCGAGCAGCGTCTCGCCGTCGCGGCTGACGAAGACGAAGGAGGTATGTCCCCCGGCGATGACCGCCACGGCCCTGTGGCCGGCGGCTTCGGCCTCCGCCTCGATATAGAGTTTTTCATCGACGTCCTCTTTCAGGCAGATCGCGATGCGCCGCCCGTCAATCATGCGGCGACCGCGTTCGACGGCTTCGGGCGTCACGTCGCGCAACACCTCCAGCTGATATTCCGAACGCCCCACCAGCGCCCCGAGGGCTACGGCGATCGGCAGTCCGATCATCCCCGTGCCGGGGATTCCGACGCCCATGGCGTTCTTGAGGATATTGGCGCTCAGGCGCACCGTGATTTTTTCGGGTTCCCCGCCCAGCGTTTCGGCGGCACGGGCCGTGCACAATGCCACGGCGATCGGTTCGGTGCACCCGATGGCGGGGACCACCTCCCGGTTGATGAGGTCTATGATTTGGTTGCGTTCGGCTTGAGATAGCATGATCGGCAAATTTCTTGAATCGCAAATATAACAAAAAAACACTATTTTTGCCCTATCCGAAAGCATTACAATGATGGAAAATCCGAAAAACCGCAAATGGAAAGTCCTCACGAGCGAATATCTCGCCCGCAAACCGTGGTTCACCGTGCGCCACGAAAGCCTCGAACTGCCCGACGGACGCCGCATTCCGGATTACTATGTGTTCGAATATCCCGACTGGATCAACGTCACGGCCGTCACCCGCGACGGACGGTTCGTGCTGATCGACCAGTACCGCCACGGGCTGGGCGAAACCTCGTATGAAATTCCGGCCGGCGTCACCGAGCCGTCGGACGCCTCGCCGCTCGAAGCCGCGCAGCGCGAACTGATGGAAGAGACGGGCTACGGCGGCGGCCAGTGGCGTCTGCTGACGACCCTCTCGGCCAACCCCGCCACACAGAACAACCTCACCTACTGCTACCTCGCCACGGGCGTCGAACCGCTCGGCGAACAGCGTCTCGACCCGACGGAGGACCTGCGCGTGCACCTCTTGACGCGCGAAGAGGTGCTGGAGCTGCTCCGCACCGACCGTATCCGGCAGGCTCTGATGGCCGCGCCGCTGTGGCGTTATTTCGGAGAAGGCAACGAGTAGCCGCCAGCCCCGGATTCGGGCGTCGGGCCGCACCCGACGCATCGGATAGCCGGCCTTCAGGCGGTCGACGTCCGAAGCGCGGAGACAAGTCCCGGCCGGTCCATCGGCGACACGAAAAAGGGCGGCCCTTTCGCAGGGTCGCCCTTCCCGCCGGCCGGAAGGCCTATTTGCCGACGGTCTGCGCCAACGCCACGAACCAGCGCGCCGGCTCCAGCCCGAGGGCCGCCAGCAGTTCCGCCTCGGGAACGCTGCCGCGCGTGATCGAGCGCAGGCCGTGCCCCGCCGTGTAGAGGTTGACATTCTCGGCATAGCCCGCGGCATCCTGCCCGCAGAGGTAGCGGACGTGCTCCGCCGGGATATTCCGGCCCTCGTATACCGTCCGGTCCGCCAGATAAACCAGATTCAGCGGCGCGGCGAAGACGAAGTCCTGCATCCCGGTCAGTTTGCGGCGGTCGCCCTCCAGCACGCGCACCAGCTTATGCGCCCGGGCGTCGTAGCGATAGACGCCCTCGGCGAAAAACGCATAGACACGCACCGGATAGAACGCCAGCGCCGAAGGAGCCGTCAGGCGGTCCGTGCCGGGGCGGTTGATGCCGGCGGCGGCCCACACCACGCCCGAAAGCTCTTCGAGCGTCAGCGGCGCGGCCGCATATTCGCGCCACGAGCGGCGGTTGGCCAGCGCCTCGTTCACACTCGTCCCACCCACGGTGTCGGGGGCCGCGAGAACGATCTCCGGGCCGTGTTTCACTTCGGTTTTCGTCGCCGCGGCCTTTCGGGCCGACGGACTTCCGCAGCATGCCGCCATCAGCAGCGCCGCACAGGCAATCAGTTTCGTTTTCATCTTTCCAAAAATTTAGTTGTATCGCAGCGAATATAGAAAAAAATTCCGGTCCGCACCCGTTTTTCCGGCACGAACTCACTTCCGGACATTCAGTCGAAATCCGCCTCTGCGACCGAACCGAGCACGGCAGCGATCTCCTCGCCGTAGCGTTCGGCTCTGCGGGAACCGAATCCCGCGATCGAAAGCAGGTCGGCAGGCGAGGCGGCTCCGCTCCGGGCCACGTTGAGCAGGTCGCGGTTCGAGGCGATGACAAAGGGCTTGCAGCCCATTTCGGCCGCACGCCGGTCGCGCCACACGCGGAGCGCCTCGAAGCGTTCGCACTCCCCGGGCGTGAGTTCCGCCCCCGCGGGGAGGTGCCTGCCGGCCAGCGCGGCGCGCATCGCGGGTTCGTCGGCGGTCTCCTCGTTGAAAATGACAAGCAGCATCCACGCACTGCGGCTGCGCAGGCATCCGCAGTGCAGACGCGGCACGCGGACGGCCGAAAGGAATTCGTTCACCGTCCGCTCGTCGTGTTCCCGGAAAGCCGGGTCGACGCGGATTTCAAAAGTTTTGATCCTCATAATCTGTCGTTTAAAGTTGCGGGGCAAATATAAGCCAAAGAGCCGTAATCTGCAACAAAAGGTCCGAGGCACGGGATTTTTGATTATCTTTGCCCGCAAGTCAACACCCAACGCCATGAAACCGGAAACCGTCTGCACCGTCGTCTTCTCGCCGACGGGCACTTCGAAAAAAATCGCCGAGACCGTAGCCCGGAGCATCGCCTCCGACGCCGGGACCGAAGCCGCCGCCCTGAAAACCATCGACCTGACGCACGCCGCGGCACACTCCGCCGCACTGTCGGCCGGCGCCGTGGCGGTTATCGCCGCCCCCGTCTACGGGGGACATGTGGCCCCGACGGCCGCAAAAAGACTGGAAACGCTCCGCGGCTCGGGAACGCCCGCCGTGGTGATCGCGGTCTACGGCAACCGGGCCTTCGAAAAGGCCGCCGCGGAGCTGGCCGCGCTCGCCGCCCGGCAGGGATTCGTCCCCGTGGCCGCAGCGGCATTCGTCGGCGAGCACTCGTACAGCACCCCCGAAACCCCCGTCGCCGCAGGACGCCCCGACGCGCAGGACCTCGCCCGGGCCGCGGAGTTCGGCGCCGCGGTGCGCAAAAAACTCGCGGCGGGAACGCCTGCCCCGGTCGACGCCGCAAAACTGAAGGACGTGCACACGCCGCTCGTGCCGATGCTTCGCTTCATCCGTTTCGTCGTGGGCTACCGCCGCCGGCAGAAGAAAAACCCGGTCGTCTACCTGCCCGCATGCGATGCCGACCGCTGCACCCATTGCGGCCGCTGCGCCGCGATCTGCCCGACGCAGGCCATCGCGCGGGGCGACGAGGCGCACACCGACCCTGCGCGCTGTATCCGCTGCTGCGCCTGCGTCAAGGGATGTCCGGTCGGAGCACGGAGTTTCCACACCCCCTTCGCCGCAGCCCTCGCACGCAGCTTCACCCGGCGCAAACAACCCGTAACGATCTTATAATCATGGTCGAGCGTCTCGCATCTCCGGCTGCGCACGAACTCGACGCACTTACCGATCTGTGGGAGAGGTCGGTACGCGCCACGCACGACTTTCTGGCTCCGGAGGACATCCCCTTTTTCCACCGCATGGTGCGCCAGGAGGCGCTTCCGGCTGCGGAAATCTATGTCATAAGGGATTCCGGAAACGGATTCGCAGCCTTTGCGGGCATCGGAGCCGACCGGCTCGAAATGCTGTTCGTCGCGCCCTCCGCGCGCGGAAAAGGTCTGGGGCGCGAACTCGTGGAGCACGTCGCGGTCCATTGCGGAGTGCGACGCGTGGATGTGAACGAACAGAACGCGCAGGCCGCGGGATTCTACGCACGGATGGGTTTCCGCATCGTCTCGCGCGACGCCCTGGACCCGTCGGGTCGTCCCTACCCCATTCTCCACCTCGAACGCTGACAAACGACGGGCGACCTCTCGGCCGCCCGTTCCGCCCGTTCCGCATACCCGCTGACCGCCAGCGGCCCGTCGCCCACTGCGGCCGTCGCAAAAAAGGAGAACCCGTTCAACGGATTCTCCCTCCCCATCATAGAATGGCCGCAGGCTATCTGACCTCGATCTGGCGGGCCGCAACGGCGGCTTCCGTCTCTTTCTTCTTGGGAATCTCGATGGTCATCACGCCGTTCTCGACCTTGGCCGCGATCTTCTCGCGCACGACGTTGTCGGGCAGCAGCAGGCTCTGCTGGAATTTCGTGTAGGAAAACTCGCGGCGCAGATACGTGCCCTTCTTCTTGTCCTCCTCCTTCTGCTCGGCCTTTTTCTCCATCGTGACGATCAGCTCGTTATCCTCGTTGATATGCACCTTGAAATCCTCCTTGGTCATACCCGGGGCGGCGACTTCCACCTTGTATTCGTTCTCATCCTCGATGATGTTGACGGCCGGAGCCGTGGTGTTGTGGCGTTCGGCAAGCCAGTCGTTGCCCAGAAAATCGTTGAAAATGCTCGGCAGCCAGTTCTGATTACGTCTTACAGGTACCATAGTTTTGTCCTCCTTGGTTTTATTTGGTTTAACATTTCGTTTCATCTCCGCGCCTCTTATGAAGCGCTTTCGTATCCGATACGGTCAAATCCTATGCCAGTTCGGAGAAACTGAAAAAATGTCATAAATTGTCACAAATACGGCACAAAATTGCCGAAAAGACAGAAAAAATGTCCTGACAGTATGGCGTCTTAAATATTTTCCTATTTTTGCAACATGGACAACGAATTGATTTTCCGGCAGGCACAGTCCTGCGAAACGGACCGCATCATGCAGATCATCCGCCAGGCACAGGCACGGATGCACGCGGCAGGCAGCCGCCAGTGGCAGGACGGCTATCCCGCCCCGGGACATATCTCGGCAGACATCGGCCGCAACCGCGGATATGTATTGTGCAAACCCGGCGTGGAAAGCCCGCTTTCAGTGATCGCCTACGGCGCGGTGGTGTTCGACGGCGAACCGGCCTACGACGCCATCGACGGACAATGGCTCACCGACGAGCCGTACGTGCTGGTGCACCGCATAGCGGTCGCCGACGGGGAACGGGGCCGCGGCGTGGCGGCGGAATTCCTGCACCGTGTGGAGACACTCGCGCAGGAACGCAGCGTCAAAGCCTTCCGCATCGACACCAACTTCGACAACCAGACCATGCTGCGGCTGCTCGAACGCACGGGATTCACCTATTGCGGGAAAGTCGTCTACCGGAGCGGCGAACGGCTGGCTTACGAAAAACGACTCTGAAAACACTCCGACACGAAAAAACAGAACCCGAGGCTCCACTCCCCGGGTTCTTTCATTTCACTGTTCAGCGCGTCACTATCTTCTTGAAGAAATCCTCCAGAGGAACATTGTAATAATCGCACAAATCAGCCAGCGTCGTCAGTGAAATGCTATGCTTTCCGCTTTCGATCCGCCCGATGTTCAGGTCGGTGTCGAACCGGACATTTTCTTGAGTAAGGCCTCTTTCCCGGCGGACTGTTTTCAGCCGATCCACGACTTGTTTCACCAGAATCTCATTACGCCGCTGCCGTTTCATAATGCAAATTTCCGCAATTATGCACTCAATTTTTACTACACACTTGTAGCACAGCGACTAAAACGACACCTTCAAGCGTGTAGTTGCCGGAAGCATAACGAATACAAATCCATTCAAGCCACTTTTCGGCCTTTTTGAAATATGCAAAAATAAAAAAATTGTTGTATAAAGCAGCGAAAACAACCGGAATAGCGGCGAAAAAGCTGATGCCGGGGACCGTTCGTCACAGTTTTCACAACCCGGTCTTCGGATCGCCCCCGTCTTCCGAATGTGCACCGTATGCGCTGCAAATCCGGCCCCGTTCGACTCCCGCAGAGTAGCGGTGAGCGCCGACTGGAAAAGAAAAACGACCTGCATTTCTGCAAGTCGTTGATTTTTAAGTGGTACCACCAGGAATCGAACCGGGGACACAAGGATTTTCAGTACAAACCATTGAAAATCACAATAGTTACACTATCTGCATCTTAAGATTCATTTTCAAGTTATCCACCTATTTTGGGTAAGACACAGGGAAAAACAAGACGTTGGGTTAAACAAAATTCATTACATATTTGTACACCTATCTCTCTTATCATTATAAGATTTAGGCGTACAATTCAAGAGAGGTTATTAAGGGATGGACAAACACAATTTTTCAAAGTCGAGCACCCATTTCTGCTGTTCCATGAAAGAACATCCCAACAGACCGTGAATCTGTATGCCCGATTCCTCCTCCACTTTTCCAAAAGCCGAGGATAAATCCATCACCGAGAAATCTGCTTTGTACTCCCGTTCTTCCAGCGAGAAAGTCAATTTAACAACATCTGTGGTCTGGAGTGTTCCATCTATCCCGAATTGTTGCTGTTGGGCTGTTCCACCCGAAAGTTGGAAGAACTCAGCTACTTTTTTATCAAGGACATTGATGTTACTCCCCGTATCAAGCAAAAAGCACAGGTATTGGGCCTGTGCTTTTACGAGAATAAGAGGTAACCCCACTTGGGTCAGACTCTTTTGAAGCAGAATTTTATTATACTCGATCAATTTCATGTATACCAAATTCTCTCATATATAATGTACATATTTCTTATAAAAAAACAGGTTCAAATTAAAAAATTATCTTTATTCATTTTTCAAATCTTCTATCGGCAAATATTTTAGAAAATAGGTTTTTCCCCATTGCTTTTCATAAGATTCAATACTCTCGTTTGGAACATATACTTCCGTTATGATTCGATAAAAAGGAGCATCAGTTTCGCTTCCATACCCCAAAGCCGGCGGATTAGGTGCTTTGCTAATAATTCTGTATAAATTCATACAGTACAAATTATTACTTTCACCAAACACTGATCTGCAACTTTTAAAACCTTGAAAACTATGGGGAAGTGTTACTGTTCTTAAATTAGGAAAAAAGTATAGAGCAAGGTTATCAGGAATAATAGTCAAACCTTCTGGAAAAAGAATATGAGTTATATTGCTACAATCAAAATAACTCTTTATATTGGTATTCCCAAATATGCTACAATCGCCAGGGAAAGTAATACGAGATAAATTACTACCTGAAAATGCTCCTACTCCGATACTTTTAAGATTATAAGGTAAGGTAATATTCGTTAGATTAACACAACCGGAGAAAACACGTTCTCCAATATTCTCAAGATTATAAGGCAAAGCAATATCCATTAGGTTAGCACAACCATTGAAAGCTGTTGTGCCTATCGAAACGACACTTTCAGGAATAGTAATATTCGTTAGACTGATACAATTTTCAAATGCTCCATTCCCTATCTTTGTAAGGGTTTTAGGAAGCATAATATTTTTTAATCCATCGCAATTTGAGAATCCCCAGTCTCCTATCTCTATTACTGCTGGAATTATGCACTCTGTAAAGTTAGGATTATACGCAAAAACATTATCTCCAATATACTGGACTGCAGGAGCCTCGATAATGCTTAATAAATTATTTTCTTTAAACGCAGAATCGTTAATTCTTGCGCATGTTTTTGGCAATATTACTTTTCTCAACCGAGGCATTTTCCTAAAAGCATTTTTTGGAATCTCGGTAATATCAGCCTCACTCAAATCCACATTTTCTACAACAAACATCCAGTAGCGAATCGTGGCGAAATCATCCTCATTCAAGGAACCCTTAATTTTCAATGAAATAACGGTCCTCATATCTTCATCCGTCAACAAGGATTTAAGCGTCCCCGGTTCTTTAACATCCACGGTAAGTTCACTCTCCGATACAAACGGGAGTTTAATCACCGTCGAATCCTTATCATTCAGAGTAAAGCAGACATAACCGTCCTCAATAGATACCCCTTTGAAAAAATTATCTCCATCCGATCCATTCAACCCACTATCTCCCGTCGCTTTGCCAAGTTTCGTCCAGGATAACTCGTTATCATAAGAAATATACCAATACCCGTCTGTTATCTTAAATTGAGGAGTGGTGCCGTCTTTACCATTAGTCCCATCTCCTCCATCTGTACCATCAATTCCTTCTGCTTTGACTTTTTTTCCATCGACTAGAAGCCAATCATTATTGACCGTCCAATAATAGATACCGTCCATGTCCTTTCTAACACTGATAACTGGAGTAGTACCATCTTTACCATCCGTTCCATTCTTGCCGTGATAAATGGTTATTGTCTTTCCGGAAGAAAAGGTAATCAGATAACCACTCCCATCGGGTAGTGTCGCTACACTTTTAATAGATTCGTTTTTTTGCAAAGCCGTAACAATTTCCTGCAACGAGGAAATATTGGTATTCATCTGTTTGCATAGTTCTTCGAGTTTTTCCACCCGATTTTCCAATCCATTGACGCTGTCCCATAATTTGGAGTCATCATAGTCGTCGCTACAACCAATACAACCTGCTATTAATAAAGCATATAAAATTAGTTTTTTCATTTCTTATAAATTCTAAAATTAAACTTTGAGATTATAGAAATTTCCCTTGTTTCCGTTGCTACATGACCTCCTATACCTTCTGTTTGATAATTAATCCCGATTCCCTGATTAATAAACTCACAGGCCCATTGCGCTAACTCAGCTTGTTGAGATTCCGGTACAACATCTTTAACTGTAAGTGTTACATCCTCAGTCTCAACACCTCGGTTTTTAAATGGCTTTTCTGAATGAAATACTCCATTTTCATAAGTTAGATAAATCATAAATAAGGAAATTTACCCCAGCCAACTCCGAATCGAGGGGATTAAAAAAAGAAAGTGTGGAGTTGTTAGTTTATCTGGTAGGAGGCTCTGGTAAGCCCAAGTACAAATAAACAATACCCCACACTTGAGCAGTATATCAAGGATGATATATCTACACAAGTGATGAGTGTTTGTATTGCTTATCCTTTGTACTTTGAAATTTACCAGATTCCCTACCAAGGATAAAAGCTAAACACTTTCATCAATCAATATGTCGCTACCCAGCGGATAGCATCACAAAGTTAGAAAATGTTTTTTAAATACAACGACTCAACGGGGTATTGTAACAACAAATTTCGGTTTAAAGTTTCAGAAAATCAATATTGATCTTAGAAAATGTTTACTCTTTCTTGCGGGGGTCTGCCCTTATGTAGGCCACAAGGACAAATATAAGCCCTCCGACAAGTGTCAAATACAAATCTTTCATAAATTCAGTACTCTAAAATAGTGCATAATCGGCACGTCTCACAATGATAGCTGAGTGCACCCAAATAAAAAGAGAGGCATGGATCGCTCCACACCTCTCCAATTATAATCTCTTGGGATATTATCCCCGGATGATTTTCAGATAGTACATCAGACTTTGAATTACCACATCCTCGATAAACTCCAAAAAAGCCGAGTTATCTCCCGAGGATGCCTCCTCCAAAGTCTCATAGTAGCGTCGCCTTGTCTCATTGTCTCCCTTGATATTGGCTATGGGATAACCGTGTTGCATCAATATCAGATTCATCACAAGACGGGCTGTCCTGCCATTCCCGTCAATAAAGGGATGAACAGACACCAGTTTCTCGTGCATCTGAACCGCCAATACAACCGGGTGCATGGAATCTTTGTTTGCCTCGTACCATTGAAACAACTCGTCCATTTTGGGCTGTAACAGGTAAGGCTGGGGAGGAATATGCTTGCTGCCGCTGATAATGACAGGTACACGGCGGTATTTCCCTGCATTGTCCTTGTCTATGCTGTGCAGGACAATGGCATGAATATCCAAAAGCACACGTTCCGAGATCGGCTCTTTCTTTTGGGCAATATCCTTAATAAAATCAATGGCCTCTTTATGGTTGATAGCTTCCAAATGCTCCCTTAACCCTTTGCCTGCAATGGTAATACCTTTGTTGACCACCATATCCGTTTCATGGAGGGTCAGGGTATTTCCCTCGATGCGGTTGCTGTCATAGGTATATTCAATCTCCAGGGCCTCTGTGATGCGGTAATTTTCATTGGCCCGGTATTGATTCAGTTCACCTAAAAGGGTGTCGATCTGTTGCAACTTGTCATTCATACTCACAAAAATACACAAATTTCAGACAAAAGGTAATTTCCGGTGCTCTTTTGAAGAGCTTGTACACCTTTCTCCCTTATATAATGGAAAGATAGATGTACAACTCCTGCGCAGATAGATTCCATTATTATAAGCAACTAAGTGCGCGTTCTCCAACTTTCATATCATAATGGATAATAGACAGACCGCAGCACTTCCGGTAAGAAAACTATTTATAGCTGGGTTGGTAAATTAATAACAGAGGGAGATTTCCGGGAAAACCCAACGCACATACTTTTGAATTATTTAGAAAGTAAGTGCGGAAAGGTTCAAGCTGTCGAATTTTTTTGTTCTATTCCTCTATAAGGTGCAGTTTTGGAAAATCCGACAGCCTGTCTTACTCTACAAACCAGCTGTACTCTTTATCTCCATACAGAGCCTTGTTGATACCCTCAGCCAGCTGCGAGGCATTGAGTGCCCTATCCAGAAAATTGTCGATGTAGGAGGACTTATTGGCCCCTGTAAGTAGGTTGTAGACCTTCCACATGGAAATCTCTCTGCTTTGTGCATCTACTCCGAAAGCCTCGTCTTGGTAATAAGCCCTTGCCACCAGATTGATCTGGGTGTCTGTCATCAGCAATTGGGGCAGTCTCTTTTTATCCTCCTGGGGCAGGCATTGATAAAGCCGTGACTTTCCCAAAAACTGAGCAAACTGATGTTCTGTCATGGAAGAGTTCACGAGGGTTTGCATCTGCCTTGTGTGTTTCTCGGGATTATAGAGCTGGAACAGCTCCATAACAGCCTGAAAGAGCGACTGTGTATTCATCACCTTGATCTCGCTCTTGTAGCCGTCCGTGGAAACACACATATTACAGCAGACCATGTTCTGAAAGCCCACAAAGACCTTGAATTTCTCCGCGGATTTCTTGTTGTAGAGGTTTTCATGGTTGTAGGCCCTCACCCCTCCTACTGTCAGCTTTAAGGGATTTCCGTCGATGTCCTCGTGGATAGTGGGGATTTCAAAGCAGAACATCATCCGCTCATAGTAGATGGTCTTGTCTGTCTCCAAAAGCTGATTCACGGGTTTGTGGATAGCTTCGGGGATTCTGCCCTTGATGATATGGCTCACCCTTATTTCGGGGCTGTCGATGGTTTCTCCCCGGAAGAACTGCTGGGCTGCCTCATGGATTGTCTCCACAAAAGCCGGGTGTGAAATGGTTACCTCGTTATCTTTGGAGAATACCGGGACTACACAATCACTTTGCAGGTGGCGGAGTGAAACCTCTTTGGTATTGGCCTCTATAAAGGGTGTGGTCTTATCCGTCCTGAGCGGCTGTGTAATGGTGAGAGGATGCTGTGTCGGCAGAGGAATGATCTCTTGTCTAACAGGATGGAGTTGGAGTGCTGTTTCCATAGTTTTGAGGTGTTTGGGGTTGAATGATGTTTGATTGGGGATTGAGATTGCACCAGTTCAGGATGGCTTGGCCTACTTTGGGAGTGATGGTGAACTCGGGACGGCCCATGAACAGCCCTGTTCTGTCTTTGGAAGCCTGCACATGGTGTTTGAGGTCTATATCCAGGACGACGGTAAATTCATAGTCCATGCCATCCCTTTGCATGGCTTTAAGACCCACTTTCTCCGGGACCATCTTGCCGTTCTTTTCATTGAGCACATAATCCTGCTTGGTGCGCATGGTACAGATGATATGCACGGGAGATTGGAGGATTTTCTGCACAAAGGCATTCTGACGGGGCGTGACCTTGGCCCAGTTTGCAAAGGAGTTGCCTTGCAGTCCTGCATGGAAATCCAGCAGGTAGTCCCAGCATTGGGAGATACTGTCCACGATGATTACCTCCATGCCTGCATTTTCACAGAGGGTGATGGCTTCGATGTAATTCTCCGGGGAATAATCACCACCGAGGGAGACCACATTGTAGGTCCCGAGGTGAGCATAGAGATCGGCCGAGCCATTTTCTGAATCTATGACAGCAATTTTGGACCAGTCAGAGGTCATGCCATAGGCCAACAGGAGGGCTGAATAGGTTTTGCCCGAGCCTGCACAGCCTTGGAGGGCCAGTTTGATTTTGGCTTGTTTTCTTGTAGAGGGGCGGATATGTAACATAGCGTATTAATTGGTTCGATGAATAAAAAAACAGGCAGAAAGCCCCAAAGCCTCCTGCCTGTCCTGAGAATCCTTAATCAGCCTAAAAGACAGCCAATGTAGGTGCTCCTCCCTCGCCCCGCTGATGGAGCATCATAAACATCTCTCCTGTCTCGGCATTGCACACCTGAGACACCACCGGGTCTGTCAGCTGTCCTGTCTCTACTTTCCGACTGCAAGGGCCTGTTTCAAAGCCATAGACAAAGAACACCTTGCCTGTGTGGGGATTCTGTTTTACCTCCAGCTTCTCAACTCCCTGCCGAGCCTTGAACTGGGCTACCTCCCACGTCTCGATAAATTTCAGATTGCTTTCCATACCACAAATATTAATTTTAAATGGTTGTGGCGGGGGACCATCCCCACGCCGAGTGCAGGGAGAGGTCATGTGGTGATTGGGGCAAACGTGTGCGGATAAAACTGAAAAAAATAAAAAATAAAATAGTTAGAACTTAGGGCTCAGGAAATAATGTCTTATTAAGAATAATGTTTGCCAACACCAACAGATTCACTTACTTAGGATAAGGGCAGGAGTTGGATAATCCCGCCCTTATGCGCACTTAGTTTTATAATTATATAACAAATAACTGCGCAATAAATCTTAGCATTGAACATCTATCTCGCCTATAATCTAAAAGATAGGCGTTTACGCTGGTCTATTAGGCCAAACAAATAATTCAACTAAATTTACCTTATCTGCATCTGTAATTCTCTTCTTGGGTACAGGATAATTATACGGATTAAGCGAGGTTATCCTATATATACCGGTTCTACGGGTCTTCGACTTTGCATTAAAGAATTGAGTAAATAATTTAGGATAAGCAGTCCGATCCAATTTTAGTCCTTTAAAATAAGCATCAATTACCTCTTTCATTTTAACGGTTCGTTCAGTCTGACGAATTCTAATTGGTCCTTGGGTAAGTTTTTCACACTCAAATTTCGCAAGAACATGAGACTTAAAAGCATGAGTATCATCTAATGCCCAAAATATAAGCGAATTATTCAAACTCATAAACTCGCGTTTATCACCCTGCAACTCAATTAATTTATCCACCAAAAATTCTGTCTCAAAATATGGATACAATCGTTTGAACCGTGTGTAAAATAGCACCTCTTGTCTGTTGGTGCTCCTCATTAAGCCATCAAGCGCTTCCATATTAGCACCCTCATGCTCCCAATTCAACAAAGCCTCTTTTGCGATAGATAAGGTTTGGGCCAGCACTTCCTTATTGTAAGCTTTCACCTGTTGGATAGAACCAATATGTCGCCCAGACTTTTCTTGTTCAGATTGTTCAAAATCCACATGATGTTGTTCTTTCAATTTTTCCAATAAAGCCCCAGACTGGCTATATAGTGTATGATGCAATTCCCATTTTTCCAATAGAGCATCTATATTGAAATAAGCAGGTACAATCTTGCCATCTATATTTTTCCGAATAATCGTGACTGGATAATTCTTGGCAACCTGACCTTCGGCTTTCATGGTGAGTATCTGTTCTACAAACACACCCATATCAGACAAATCAGGATCGGATTTACAAAGTTGATTGAGCCCGTCAACTGCATTTGAGAATTTTTTAGCCTTATTTATCAAAACAGTTTTATACTCTTTCAAGGTTTGTTTCGTATTCTCCATCGGAGTTATATCATAGATTATTGTTTCAGATAAAACTCCGTTTCTGCATCGACCCTGTATCTGGGTCAGTCTTTCGGGAGACAACAAAGTAAAAGGCTGATAGTTGGAAGAAATGGAAATAACATGACATCTGTCGTTAATATCAATTCCTGCAAAATAGGCGCAAGTCATAAAGACAATACGCTTTTGCAGGTTGTTATTCTCATCCAATACATTCTCCACATAATCCTTTACCTTATCTTGATTTCGGCCACTACACAATACGCCGCATAATTGCCTGTATTCCGGGTGTTTTCCTTGCGATATAATATTTATAATGTTCAGAATACCATCGAGCGAATTATAGGCAACTAAAATCTTTTCAGCCTCCGAACGTTCCAGCAAATTTCGTATCACTTTTTCCGCCATTACATCCACCTCTCTGGCCTCAATCAATCGAATGTCACGTATCGGATTATGTTCCCAAACTGTCGTTACATAAGATTCATCCAACAAACGTTCATCTGAAAAAGTCCTTAGCGTCGCAGTTACCGCCGCTCGCATAGTTCGGTCAAATCGGAAATAATAATCTATCACTTTTTCGAGATTAGGCCGATACACACTATCAGACTGCATCGTGTCAATTTCATCGACCATTAAAAAGTAATCGTGATACACTCTCGGACCGATTGCTTTAATGACTTTCCACAGACTATCTGCCACAACTAAAAATTTCTTGCGCTTGCCATTATCAAGACCCAAATATTCTTGTATATCTTCAATCGTTATATCTGTCAGAATATTCCCGATCGGGCTTCCTATATACATGGAGCTATTCCGTCCCATCCGTTGCTCAGTAGTAAGATGTTTATTGTAGGCCAAAGACTTTGTAGGCACTACGATAATAGAATCTCGAACTTGTGTTTCCAACTCCAAAGTAGTAGCCCCCAACCCGGTAATAGTTTTATCCAAGACACCAAAAGGCACTCTATCCACAAAGTCCCCCAATTTATCACCTTGTTCCAATCGCATTGTCCATGCACCTCCATCCCCAGCATTTCCAATATAATCCAAAGAAATGGCAGCGTTAGCCTTTTCGGGATTAACCTTTGCTTCGTTTACCATCGAAAATATGGTAGGTGCATTCAAATCTATTTCATATACCAGTTGGTCTTTCTTTTGGTTTTCCATATCAGTTTGAGATTAGTTCTCCGAAATTTACAAAATTGCACACCTATCTCCAAATTATATTAGGAAGATAGGTGTACAACTTTACAGGAGATTCCGCATCGCCTCATCCATCCGTTCATTTTCGAAACTGTCCAGATAGATTTGGGTCACTCGCTCAGAACTGTGCCCGAGAGATTCAGAAATAATAGAGGTAGGAACACCAGCCCTTTTCAGCACCGTGGCATAGCTATGCCGAGCTACATAGGTTGTGAGTTTAATCGGTATTTTCAACTCCCTGCCTATCTCGGCCAAAGCCCGGTTTACCTTGGTAATGACCTTGTGGTGCCTGTTTAATTTTTGTTGGATCGTTTTATGTTCCTTTGAATAGATAGGAAACAGGTAGATGTTCCCGGAAGCATAACTTTCAATAATCTCCATAGCCCGGCTGTGAATAGGCAGATTCAACAATTTCCCGGTTTTCTGCCGCCTGTAAACCAATCTGCCATCCACAATGTTCTGCCGAGTGAGATTGGCCATGTCTGCGAAATTAATCCCGCCCATCAAATAGGAGAAGCTGAAAAGGTCAATGGCAAACCGGGTATAAAAATCCCGCCCCTCACATGGGAAATCCATAACGGCTTTCACCTCTGTCTTGGATATGGCACGTTTTGGAGTTTCTGCATGCAACTTACCCACTTTGTAACTCTTGAATGGGTACTGCTCCATCTTGGCATACCCGCGCTCTATGGCCTGATTAAAGACCATTCTCAGGGTTCTGAACCGGACACCTATGGTATTCTCAGCCCTACCCTGCCTACGGAGCCACAATTCATAGCGTTTCAGCCACAAATGGTCGATGTCAGAAAAATAGACATTCAGGTGCTTATTGAATTTGAGCAACGACCGATAAACTTGCTCCACAGAGGTAGCATAACCTGTCCTGCGTTCATCCTGCAACTCCCGGATGATCTGTTCAAAGAGCTCTCCGACGGTCACAGCCTTCACAGGTTTGGAGTTTTGTTCTTTAAGGGTTGTTGCGGTAAATTCCCGATTCTCGGATTTCAATTCCACAACCTTGCCCTTACACTCACATAATTTATTGGCAATCAGTTTCTCCAGATATTCCCTGTCAGGGCAATCCAATGTGGGCTGATTTTTGTCGAAATCCCAATACTGCGGGGCAACAGACACTCCAAGGCTGATATACTTGGTCTTGCGGTCTTTTGTAATGCGTATTCTTAAAGGAAATTCATTGTTTTTGAGAGGCTTGTATTTGAAGCATACCACCTCGATAGTTGTGCTCATGGGTAAAACACTGGGTAAAACAAACCCTGTTTTTCGCCCGTTTTACACCAAAAAGAAAGAGAGTCGCATTTCTGCAACTCTCTGATTTTCAAGTGGTACCACCAGGAATCGAACCGGGGACACAAGGATTTTCAGTCCTTTGCTCTACCAACTGAGCTATGGCACCATCCGCTCTAAATAGCACTGTTATACAGTGATTTACGCATAGCCCGTTCGCCCCTTGTTTCTGTCTTTTCGTTGCGGTTTAAACAGCGGTTTAAACAAATTGCATGATTGATAATTAGATAATTGTGTGTAAATCAGATTGATATATGAATTTGAAATAGCTAAAAATTGGGCGGAAAATCGGCGAAAAATTTTCCCCTCTCGCCGTTCGTCTGTTTTCTGCAATTTTCAGTAGCTTTGATTGCTATAAAGAAAAATCCCCGACCGTATGGCCGAGGATATATCTTTTATATGAACTGCTATAAATGTAGTTTTACCATAATTGATTTTCGGGATGCTCCTCTATTATGGACACAATCTCCTCTTTTGTAAATTCGGAATCCTCTTCGATAATTTTTACTCCTCGTACTTGATAATCTACAACGGTTTCAGTATTTTCATCTACGTAACTATAAATCCAAGTATTAAAAATTTTATTCGGGACATCTAAAAAAATGAAATAAATAAACAGGCCGCCAGCAATAAATGGTTCTGCTTGATATATAGTAAATTTCCCTTTTAACGCAAATTTATATGGTTCTAAAACCTCATCTTTAATTTCCCCTTTGTAGCACGCATCAATGTATTTACGCAAAGTACGGAAATAGTCATTGTCAAGCCAATCTTTGTCTGTCCAGTTTCCGAAACGGATGTCATTCAATGATTTTCCACCTACAATGTTCATGGAATCTGGTAATATCTCAATATCGGTTTCTTCTGTAACATGCTCTGCCGTAGAATCGGTAGCCCCTGTTTCGATAGATTGTGTAGTTGCTACTTGTTGGGAGTGTCGATTTCCACACCCAACAATCAATAGCGTAAGTATTAGTAAGTAGTTTTTCATCTTCTTGTGACGCAATTATGAAATGTTTTGTTTATATACCCCTTAAAAATTATGTCGCTTTTCTGTCTCCACTTCCTTGACTGTATTATCAACAACTTGCAATGCGCCTCGTAATGCCTCTTTATTGTCACTGGTTCTTATCTCCTTTACCAAGTATGCTTTCAGTTGTAGTAAAGTGCTGAGTGATTCTAAAATATCTCCTTTTGCTTTAAATATTCCAGCCTTATACATCCTGCTTGCAGAATAAGCCATATTATCGGCTGTTACGGTCGATAAAATTTCAGGAAGTTTATCTGCTAAATCAAATGCCTTATCCCACATTTTGGCCGCACAATAAGTATCAGCTAAATTCATTGCTAAATCAGCATAGTGTGTTGGGACGTATTTCTTATCCGCCATTATTCCACCTGCTTCTACCATTATCATATCACATTCAAAATCACGTATGATTAATTGATAAGCCTCTTTTTCTGGCAAAAATTTGAAAGCCATTGTTGCAATGATTTCATCATGCAACAAATAGCGGGCAGTAGAATGTTGTAAAGCTATCGTAATGTTAGCGAAATTATTATCGTGCTGATAAAGGTTAAAGGCATCTTTAAATTTTCTATCATTACAGAATCTTATAAACGTATGCCATACTGAATCAGCAATATGCTGTGTTTTTCGCATATTTATAGCAAATTCATTTCCTTGTAAAATTTGAGCATTTTCATAATGGGTTCTCTTTGGATTCTCCATTATTGCTCGGCTCATGCTATCCAACTCAATCAAACGAGCGGCAATTTCATTCGTGGGCTTTATAGGCCATTCTTCTGTATTGGGTTGATTTCCGCACCCTATAATCAGTAAGGCAAATATGATAAGTAAGTAGTTTTTCATTAGCTTACAACTTTTTTAGCTTTTTGTTTAATGGAATTCGATATTGGCATTCGTTATAATAAAACTCGATACGCTGTTCTATCATTTCATATAAGAGATCGAATTGTTCAGGACTACAATATTGCATATCAAATTCTAAAGATTTTACCCATTGTTTATGTAATTTAGGAAGCATTAAACAATCAGCACTCTCATCATATATTAATAAATAATTATGGTATTTATCTGCCATTCTCCGCAATCTCACATATTGATATTTTGCAGTAACCGCATCCATATATCGGTTATAGAATCCTATGTATTTTGGATAGTTATAGTATGTATGTAACCAACACGTATCTTGAGCAAATTCTAATGCCAATTCGGGACAAATGCGATCAATATAGGGAAATCCATCTACTGATGTTATCAACTGTTCTTTATATGGTTGAAATATTTTTTCAAGAGAATCCACAAAAGCCGCAGCATATTTATTTTCATAGCATTGATGAATGGAACTCGTATCTAAGGCTCGATGTGTATATTCTTCTTTATCAAAAAAGATTTTTGCTTTTTCTTTACATCTGACGAAAACACGAATCGAATCTAAATTTTCTGTTTCGCCATTGGAATTCCGTGTAACATCATCCAATATTACATCATTACTCGGTTGCATCCGATTTCCACACCCGACAATCAGTAAGGCGAATATGGGGAGTAAATAGGTTTTCATAGTTGGTGACGTGATCTTGAAAATCCATTTGTATAGCCCGTGAAAATTATATCATAGACCTAATTGCTCAAATTTGTTTTGCACATTGTTGAATTCATTAGATACCGATTCATCTATATATGTAAATTGTGGTAATTTTTGTCCATTTAACATCGCATTAAGACATGACCGTATTTTCTGAATGTGAGGAATAACGTCCAGACGAAGAGATTCAAAAAAAAGCTCCGATCCAGCAAGTCTAGGTTCTGTGTATAAAGATAAACACGGACATGTAAAATCGACTCCTATTACATATTTCACATCTTTGCAAATCTCATCCACCCACCAGGCGCCCCAAATCCCTATTAGTAGACATTGTAATCGTTTAAGGTGCAGGCGATGGACTTTTTCTGCTATAATTGCCGACTCTTGGCCCCAACAACCAACCAACCGATTTCTAATGGCAATCCCTTTTTTACGTTGAATTATAGTCACGATTCCAGATTGCAAAAGCTCTTCAAAATTAGATTTTTCATAATGTTTAAGCGTGTATTCTATCGATTTCAAATTATTTATTTGAGACAAGGCTTTTATTATATCAGTGGCGATCTCATTAGTATATTGACTGAACTTAATAAAGAATGGCTCATGCCCTGAATCAGGGAAATTTTGAGGGCGCTTCTTAATTAAAATTTCCTTATCAATTATAATGATAAAATCAAACGATGAGTGAGTTTGTCGGAAATTATCAAATGCTATATCGCGGCGTATGCTTCCCACTGTATAAAGAGGACAAATTGCAATTAGCCCTTTGACCTTATTATTCATGTTATCAATTATTAGAGGGAATGTCGCAGGAAAGGCATCCAATCCTAAATAACTCACGAACATCACAATATCTTGCCTATGCATATCGTCATTGGATAGATCTGCATATTGAGTTTTGATTTTTAAGTTTTCTATAAAACCTTGCAATTGGGTTGATGGATATATAGGCATATCTTCTGCTTTGGGATAAATTTTTTCCTTGGGCATTAGGGGAGAGCCTTTTGTAAATCGTCGTTTTATGAAAGTCTTTAATCCCATGTCGTGTCGTATCTTGGTGACAAACTTTACTGAAAAGTATATATTTATGACCCTTTTATAAACCTTGTCACGGGGCATAATAGTATGCTAAATCCCGTTGGGCCATCCATTCATCCTGTTCCGCCGCCCTTAACCACCAAATAACAGCAGAATCAATATCGGGCTTCTCTCGTTTAATCAGATCGGGGCGTTCTGCATAGCATCCTCCCAATAAGTTTTGCGCTTCTGCATAACCTGCTTCTGCCGACTTAAAAAGGCTTTCGATTGCAGTATCTTCATCTCCAATCCCAAACAACATAGATTCTTGGAACTGCCAATATTGCTCATAGAGCAAATTATCAGATTCAGAATCCGATTGCTGGGACTGGCTTTGACATCCAATCAGCAAAATCCCAAACAGTATGATTATGTCGTGTTTCATTGCCTAATTGTTTTCTTCTTTGAAAAACAGTCCTTTGATTTTGCGCCATGCGTTGTATTGCCAACAATTACCGTATTCTGTTTTTGCATAACCCAATGTGCGGACTTGATAGCTTTTCCCGTTGGAATGTATTATTTGCAGATTTGAGTGGTATACTTTTGTATTTTCTATACGAATAGAATCTCCATTATCAGCTACCCACCAAGAATTATCTTTCGGAAAATATTGAATAGTCCGCATTACAACTGAATCCCTCCATATCTTATCATCGGGATTTGTAACGGTTAATAGGCGGCAACACCATTCTTCTCCCTCCCGTATTAAGTAACAGTTTTCATTTCCGTATATTTTTACTTCCATTGTTTCATCGCCAAAGATATTAGGCATAGCAATCGTAAAATCAAACAATAGCACAACAATCAGAAAGCATATTTTGCTACCTCTGTCGAATTTAGCATTTTCCCTTTTTGCAAAGAATATTGAAAAGATTGAAGATATTAATACGCTAAACCATCCAAAATAGAAGAGCATCCCTACATATATATGACGCAAAAGCACATGTTCGGAATAGAGATAAAATGCACCGACTTTCCATACTCCAATCAATAGTCCAAGCCCCAATAGGAATGCACTATAATAGAGCCGTATATTGGGACATGACAGTTTGTGTATATTCACCCAGATAAGAATAGCCGACGCTATCATTAGTAAAGTATATCGTAATGTCGGATGTCCGTCTATCAGCCCTTCATCACTCCAATAATGGAAATCCAGATAATCAAGGCAATAATAGGCAATATAATAAATTGTCAAACTCCCTACAATGTAGGCAGTTCTTACAAGTATCTTTTTAAGGGCGGGATTGAGGGACATGGTTTAGTGTTGTATTGAGTGGATTAATTCATTTAAAGGATAGGTGACGCATTTTACAAAATTCTCTCTTATATACCCCTTTGAAATTATGTCACTATTGAAAGAGTATGGACAAGCATTGCCAAAGTTTCAATACAGATTCTTTGGCAATGTTTCTAATAATGGTTATCTCGGTTGTCTTTAATCATTTCTCGGATAAATTTCCAGATTACAAATAGAACGATGATTAAGAAAATCCCTAATGGTGCTGGCATAATTTTATAATTTATTCATTTCTTGAATTATCTTATTTATAACCATTTGATATGAGAAATTCCAAGTATATAAATCGTATAATTTCCCATCAACCCAAGGCAAAACCAATCGACTTTGTTGTGTAGCCGACAAGCTATTCAATTCTTGTTGAATGGCATTATGAGTGCGTTCTATCCGTTGCATATATAAGGTTAATTCTTGGGCATTGTAAGGTGTTGCTCCACCATCTCGACAAAAAACCTCGTCGATTCCATTAAATTGCAACAGGATAAATTTTACCTGTTCCCGAATATTATCAGCGATTTTGTCTGAATCAGACCGTCCAAATAGTCCCATCACAAAGTTATAATTGAATCTATAATATCTCTGTTAGCAATGCTTTGTGCTGTTTGCACGAATACCGTATCATTAGATGCGTAATTATTAATAAGTTGAAGCCATTGTTTAATTGTGCTGACCACAAATGATTTTTCGCTATTGGTATGTATTTCATGTAATAGCACATTTATAGGGAGCACTCGCCCATCAGCATCATAGTCAAATTTATTCCATGTATGATTTACAGTATCATCAATCTCTTGTGCAGACAATCCCAAATCCTCAATGAAACTATTAAATTCATTAGTCAATCGAATACCCTCGGTCTGATTGGGACGCATAATCAATGGTTGTAGCGATTCAAATAGTTTTTGCATTACAACAATGAGTGCACATCTACCATTTTGGGAGAAACTGATAGGAATAACAGCGTTAAGATTCATAATAATCAATTATACACCTCCAACCCCCAGATGTGATTAGTAATAAAAGAAAGCGCAGGGCTGATGACTTATTTTAGTGCGACAGGTCGTAGGAAACCCAATAGATAAAATAAGCAACAACCCCGCGCCCGTATCGTGAAGATACGACGAGAGGACAATGCCACTATTCTCTCTATTGTGCTTGGAATTTCCTACGTTCGTCGCACGAGAATAAAGTTACACTTCCGTAATTCAATATGTCTCCCACAAAAGTAGAAAACAATCGTCGGAAATGCAACGGCTTTGCACCTCTTTTTTTCGGGGTTGTTGCAGATTCAAATTTCGCTAAAACAAAGTTCCAAAACAAGGAATAAACGGCTGGAAAATAAACTTTGTTTCTTGCAAATTGGGTTAGATGTTTTTGTTATTCAATTTAAGCCGACATATTCCCTCCAATCGGGAGTTGCAAATCATTCCAACCCTCAATTATCGAGAATATGCCAGCACGAAAACGAAAATTAGGGGTAGTAAAATCTTATCGAGATTACAATGCCCCTAATTTCTGTAACTTACAAGTTCCAATAAATAGAAATACGGATGCAGTTCTATTCTCCTGCAATCTGCCGTATAACGCTATCCATGTAGATTGCCTGTCCGCTCGCTAACCTGCCCCACCAACAGCAACCGTATTCCTCGATGATAACTTCTCCCTCACGTTTCAGTCGTTCGGCCAGCCAGCTATCGATAAGCCACCATTCCATGACATCGCCCAGGAACGGATAGATATATTCTTCTGGTAGCAGGTGCTTGTTCAGCATTTCATCCACGACTGCGGTTTGATTCGTCAGTACGCAGTTCTCCACCAATCGCTGTGCTGTCATAGGATTCCTTGTTGTGCGGCTATGTTTCGGAGCCATTGGTTAGCGAATGTGGTGTGTTCTGCCTGCAAGCGAGGATTCAACGCTATTCCGTCTTCCGACCATTTCACGCTGTTCTGCTCGATGCCGCAGTAGTCATTGCGATAATAGTACGGGATGAATTGCTGTGTTTCTTTGTGCAGGGCGAAGAGCATTTCGGGGTCGCGCATGGCATCGCCGTTCTGTTGTCCGTAATGAGCCAGCGAGAAAAAGTCGTACTTGTCGATACGGCCGATCAGTTCAAGGTAGACGGGCATATAAGTACCGTCCGAGTTGTCGATTTTGGTTGTTTGCAGAGCCAACAATGCGCGGAAAATCTCTGCCGCCTTTCTGTCAAGTGTTTTCATATTATAAAACGGTTTTACATTTGACAATAGGGAGGGGGCTTTGATAGGGAGTAGCTTTATATGTGGGGTATATAAACAAAAACAGGCATTACAGCCTGTTTCTGACGAGCGCCTACGGCGCGTATGTAAAGATAAAAATCGGTGACGTAATTTTCAGCGGGTATATAAATGGAAAATTCCCGAAATATGTCATTACTTTTTTGGGTTGTTGGGCCATTCGCCTTTAGCTTCAAGTTCTTCTAATATATCTTGCATTCTCTTACTATCATTATAATATACATGCCCTAAATATTGCCAAGGATACCACGGGTTTTGTCTCTTGGCTTCTTGTATTTGCCGTTCTTTTTCACGTTCTTCTGCTCGTCGGATAGCTTCTCTCCGTTGTCTTTCAATTTCAGCATTCTTTGCAGATGCCCTATCTGAAATACTTTAAGGTATAACACCTTTTATAAAGAAAAAATAAAAAGCGGGTAGAATAATTATTCTGACAATAGCTCCAAATTTATCGTCCATTGTTTTAGAAAATTAAATTTAAATATTGAGTATAGAATAGTGTAAGTAGTGACACAATTTTCAAGGGGTATATAAAAGAGAAATTCTTAAATTATGTCACACTCTGAAATTTCTTCTCTCCCAATTTCCAAATCCGTTTTAGTCCTGTTCGGGTTTCGGTTGCATCGAAATAGAGTGTTATATGATTGCTTATCCCCCGTTTGTCATATTCAATGTTGTGACTATCATAAATAGCCTGCATCTTTGAATTTATTTCTGCTGTCTTATAGGCAGTATTCGGAGTGAAGGCGGCATAAATCTCTTGAATGACACTTTCGTCTGTCGCCTGTTTTGAGAATTTAACACGCTTTATCTCTGTACGGACATCCGAATCAATAAAATTCAGCTCTTTGACTTTCCGCAATCCTATCGTGTGAAATGCTTCGTAATAAAGGGCGTATTCGTTCTGTAATTCTTGATAGAATTGCTTGTCATAATACTTATCCGAGAGTTCCAAACGGGAAAACAGACTGAACAGCAGTTTGATGCGTTCCGATTTGGATTTCTCGTTTTTTAATCCCTTGCGTTCTTCATCCGCATAAGCCATATATTCCGCATTGGATACGACTTTAAATGCTCCGCTTCGGCAATAGGCTTTATAAAGTGTTGCGGGATAGCGGTAAAGGATTTTCAGCCGTTCGTCCAGATAGGCGTTGTTGTAGCGGAAATAGTTGATTTCTCCCTTATCCGTTACAAATCCCAAACGCTTGTATTCGACACGTTCGATGGCTTGGTCTACAAGATAGAGTTCACCCTGCGTTGTCAATGTCTTTCTCAAATCGAGCAGTTTATGAAAGCCTGCGTGTTGCTCCTTTAAAAACGTTTCCAATTCCGCTTTGTCTTTATATATCATCTGGGAATTGGTGTTGGTTATATGAATGATTTGCTCCGTACCGTTGCGGAATCTGCCCACAATCTGTATGGCTTCCGTTTCGGGGTCGATGAGTGAATAGGGCGTCTGCTTGGGGAGTGCTTTATAAACCTGCGTAACCATAATGACCACGGGCTTATAATCGAGCGTAATATCTACCGCAGAATAGAAACGGCTGGTAAAGAAATTATACCTGTTCAATACGGTTTTCCCGCTTGTGTCCGTTACGGAATCAAATGCCTTGTACCCCTCTTTACGGAGTTCCTTGCAGGCATCCGTACTGCAATAGACATGCGTATCATCTCCTATCTTGAACGAATCAATCAATTCCTTAATACCCTGCACCGAATTATAGAATATGCAGACTGGCGTGGTGCTCTCCTTAAAGCCGTCGAGGGTCTGCCTTAACATGACCTCTACATTATTGGTCGGCTTCAACTCCAATTCCTTGCTGTAATCGTATGTCGGCCTTATCTTAATGATTTTAAATTCCTGTTCTTCAAAACGTGGGTCGTCTATGACAATCGGAGTTGCCGAAACCATCGCTTTGTGGGTGAATTTAAAGAAATCATCAATAGGCAGGGTTATATGCTGTCTGTAATCCACCTCTGCCACTATCTTCTCGCATTCATCGAACAGCAGGAAATACTGTTGCAGATAGGGAATTTTCAGTTGTTTGAGTGCATTGATTACTTTCGGATAGCTGTCGGGAGTAGTCATTAGCTTCACATGGCCTGTCTGCTCTGAAATCCGTTGTTTAATCACCTCTGCCGACATCGTTTCCCCATATACTCCGATAATGTTCGGATGCTGTTGTTCCTTGCCGATTATGACGGGTACGTTCGGTTCAATGATAATCGAGTTCCGCTCGGAATGAATTTCCAGCCATGTAGCACCGACGCCGCAAATGGTCTTGTCGATAATCGTATCGCTGGGTATCTCTTTAAATACCGAATCCAAATGCTGACCTGCGGCAATATCCCGTTCTTCTATCGGCAGTTTATTGTTTTGCAGGTCGGGAATGTCTGTCGGTGCAAAGGAATAGGCATAGGGAATGGTGGTCGCCAATTTCGCCAATAAATCCGCCCGTGCCAATGGGTAGAATCCATAGTCGATACTCCCGAACGGATATTTGGCCATGACGCGCGTTCCCTTTATGCCGTCCTGTTCTTCATCCCTAAAGATTGCCGCACCCCGCTCCATCTCTCGCTTTATATGCTTGTAGAAATAATCTGCGTCGGGATGGGGATTGGGAATATTGTAATTTTTAAGGTATGTAGGAAATCCTGTATTAGTGCCCGTAAACAGATATTTTAATAAGAACTGTTCATATTCGGGGGTAAGCCAGACTGAAATAGAGGCTGGTCTATCTTCAACTGCTATCTTTATATGAAATTCGGGAATACCGTGTTCAAGGCGGAGTTGCCCGTTGATTTGCACGCCATCCCGTACCATCTTACGGAAGATACGGCAATAACGGGAATTATCCGAGAATGCCAATTCCCACAATTCCCTCTCTCTCCATTCAGCAGACAGAGGAGGAGCCATAGCTATATCGGTTTTAGAAAGTTTCATCGGAATCAGAGTTGATTTAGTTTTTCATCAACTTCTGCCGTCGTATAGGGGAATGTGCCGTAATTGATTCTTCCGTATTCGTAAACGGCCTTATATTCCTTGCTGACGGTATTATATCGACCGACGTTGCAGTCTCTGTCTCGTTTGAATAAACGTAGGATATAGGCTTCATCGACATTCTTGTCTATGTTGCTGATATTGGGATAGGTCGAACGTTTGCGGCCATTCAATAAGTAACATAGAACAAAGTCCACAATATCGGGGTTCAAATACAACTGACGCTTGATATTGTTTACATCTTCAAATTCATAATAGGCCATGCACGATGCCGCACGGCAGATTAAATCCAGGTATTGTGTTTTCTCCATCAGTAAAAGCAGCATACTGAACGCGGTTTCATTGTCGATAGCTGGTAAATCAGACAAAGAAACTGCTTTCAGTTCTCCGAATTGTGCGTTCTCGGCATCCATCATGGATTCATACTCGGATTCGTTTACAACATAATCGCTCATAGTAGGTATAGTTTTAGTGGTTAGTTCTTTAAAGTTAGCAAAAAAATAAGAGATTGTCCGTTTCCAGACAATCTCTTTTTAAAGGTGACACAATTTTCAGAGGGTTAATAAATCGGCATATTCCAAAATATGTCACTCGTCATAGCAAATGCTGCATCGCTGCGTCGATTTGGCTGTTCTCGAAGCTATCCAAGTAAATCTGCGTAACCTTTTCCGAACTATGGCCTAATGATTCACAAATTATCGACGTGCTTACACCCTCTCGTTTTAAGACTGTGGCGAAACTATGCCGCGAAACATAGGTCGTTAAGTCGATAGGGATTTCCAACTCTTTCCCTACCTCTTTCAGTCGCTCGTTCACTTTGGAAATGACTTTGTGAACTCGATTGCGTTGCTGTTGCTCGGTTTTATGAAATGCAGAAAGTATAGGAAACAAAAAGAGCGCACCATCTTGTCGGTAACGCTCTATAATCTCCTGCGCTTTGGGCTGTAAAGGTAGCCTAATCAACTTATGCGTTTTGCGTCGGGTGTAGATTAGTCGTCCATCCACGATATTATCGGTTTTGAGGTAGGCTATGTCCACGAAATTAATCCCGCCCATAAAGTAGCCGAACGCAAACAAATCGACTGCAAATTGCTTGTAGAAATCATTGCTGCGGTATTCGATAATCCGCATGATGTCCGCCTTACTTATGGCTCGCTTTGCCGTCGCTTGGTGCAGTTTGGAAACCTTGTAGGATTTGAACGGGTAATAATCCGCTTTCACACACTTTTCCTCAATGGCTACATTATAGACTGCCCGTAAAGTGCGGAATCGGCGGCCTATTGTATTTTCTGAAAAACCTTGTCCCCGCAACCATGTTTCATAGCGTTTCAGCCAAACGGTATCAATTTCTGAAAAGTAGATATTCAGATGTCCGTTGAATTTCAACAAGGAATTGTAGACCTCTCTGTGCGAAAGCGCATAGCCCGTTCTCCCCGTTTGTTTCAAATTCTCGATTTGAGATTGGAACACCTCGCCAACGGTGCGTTTTGCACGGGTGCCGTCTGTTAGATGTTCGGTTAGCGTTGTAGCCGTAAATTCTTTCTTCTCTGCTTTCAGTTCGATGATGCGCTCGGCAAACTCGCTACTCTTGTCCGCAATAATCTTTTCGATATATGCCTTGTTGGGACAATTCTTTTTCGGCTGGTTCTTCGTAAAATCCCAAAACTGCGGTAAAACAGACACGCCGAGGCTGACGTATTTCTTTTTCCCGTCTTTACAGACACGAATCATTAGCGGATGTGCGCCGTTGGCAAGAGTTTTTGATTTGTAACAGAGAATGTTAACACCTGCATCCATAGTGATTTTTGGTTTAACTCTCGGTTTAACTCAAAGCCTTAAACCACCGTAAAACCGCTACGGAAAAGACAAAAAGAAAACGACCTACATTGCTGTAAGTCGTTGATTTTCTTTGTGGTACCAGCGGGAATCGAACCAGCGACACAAGGATTTTCAGTCCTTTGCTCTACCAACTGAGCTATGGCACCATCCGCGAAAAACGGGGTATTCCCTGTTATCGTGGTGCAAAGATAAGCAAAAAATTTAATACTGCAAATGCCTCATGCAATTTTGTCGGTAAATTTTTCCCGGCCCGGCAAAAAAAACTACCGACCCGGGAATCAGAAAAAAGTCCGCTGCCCAAACGGACAGCGGACTTGACAGGCATGATACAGAGACGCTTAATTCGTTTTATTCTGGTTCGCCTCGCCGATTTCCGGGTTGGCAATCACGACGGAACGCGGCAGCTGGAACCGCATGCCGGATTCGTTCTGCTCCCACATGGCTTTGTAAATGTGGTTGTTCGCAACGCCTGCCGCCGTCATAGCGGCATCGTCCCGGCGATCAATCGGCATATTCAGACGCCGGCGGTCGAGCCACTCCAGAGCGCCCTCCATCCACATCTCGATACGTTTCTGAAGAATGATCTCCTCGACGACATCGTCGAGCGAAGCGGCCGTGATGTCGTAACCCGGATCGCGGTAGGTCGTCACGTAATCCTTGAGCGTCTTCTTGGCCGCGGCGATGTTGCTGTGCGCCTCGGCTTCAGCCTTGATGAAGACGGCCTCTTCGGCGCGCATATAGATCAGATCGGTATTGTTCCAGTCGCCGTTGTAACTGCGGAACTTGACTGAGACATACTCCGAACGCGCTTTTACGCCCGAAGCAAGCGTATTGGGCAGGTTGGAAGGCAAAAGGCAGGCATAACCGCTCGTCGCAGCGTCCGGGTCCGGATTGTCCGTCGCGTTGAGCCACCAGCCGCGACGCACGTCGGTCGGATTCAGACGCGCATAGAGGTAGGAGTGGATCGGACGCTCGGCCCACATACCCGCATAACCGCTCATGTAGGGGTCCATCTGCGAGCACCAGGTAGCCCATGTCTGGCAGTTGTCGGCCGTCATCTTGAAGCCGAAGATCAGACTCGGAACGTTCTCGATACGGTTGAAGCCGTTGTTGTAGTTCTCCTTGGAGACGAGCGTGTATTTGGCCAGAATATCGTCGGCCAACGAGACGGCTTTCCCCCAGTCCTCCATGACCAATGCGACACGGGCGCGCAGAATGGCGGCCACGCTGGCGTCGAAATCGGTCCGGGAACCGGTGTCGTCGTATCCGATCTCCTCGAAAATACGCAGCGCTTCGTCCAGGTCGTCGGTAATGCGTTTGTAGACCTGCTCCATCGTGGCGCGCGGCAGATTCTGGCCGAGGGTCTCCTCGGTGGCCAGAGGCACGCCCGGAAGGTCCTTGTTCGCCGCCGAGTAGGGATACTGGTACACATTGATCAGGTGGTAGTAGCCGAACGCGCGGGAGGTCAGCGCACGGGCGCGGTAGGCCTTCATCGTCTCCGACTCGGCGGAAGCGTCGAGGGTCGCCGTCGCGAGAATCTCATTGGCCGTGGCGATCGGAATGTAGAACATGTTCCACACGTTGAAAGTCGGCGTATACTCCTCCTGCCAGTAGTCGTTGATGTACATGTAAAGGTTCATGCTGTGTTGCAGCAGCAGGGTCATGTCCTGCCCGGTCATGCCGAACGCAAGTTCGAACCCTTTGAAACCGGTCAGCCACTGAAGATCGTTCTTGTAATAGGTGGCATAGTGGGTGTAAATGGACGCCTCGATACCCTGAAGCACCTTGTCCGGGTCCTCCTTGGCCACCTCGTCACGGGTCTCCGAAGAGACTTTTCCCGAAGGGTCCACGTCGAAGATATCGTCGCTGCAGGATACCGCAACTGCCGCGCTCATTAAAAATATCAGTATTTTTTTCATATCAATGTCGCTGCTTAGAAGTTAATATTGAGACCTACCGAAGTGGTGCGGATCGGCGAATAATACGTACCGTCCACGCTGTTCAAAGCGACCGTCGCGCCCTGACCGCCCATGCTCGTACGGGGATCGTAGCCCTTGCGCTTCGATGCGAAGAAGACGTTGTCGCAGGCGAAGTACACGCGAACGCTCTTGATGCCGATCTTGCTCATCCAGTTCGCCGGGAAGGTGTAGCCCAGCGTGATGTTGCGCAGGTTGAAGTAGGTTTTGCTGATCAGGAAACGATCCGACGAAGCGTTGATGTTCGAGTCGTTCGTGTTCCAGATCGGCGCCGAACCTTTCCCGGTCTCCGGATTCCAGGCGTCGGCATAGTCCTTCAGACGGTTCATCGGGAAATTCGCACTGCTGAACGCCGAGAAGTCGTAATCGTAGCCGTAGCCGCCGAACTGGAAGTTGGTCATGATCGTCAGATCGAGGCTCTTCCAACGCAGCGTGGTGTTCAGGCCGCCCGTGAAATCGGGAAGCGCGCTCTTCTCCAGCAGGTACTGCGTGGCCTCGGTAGCATCGTCGGTCGTGACTTTTTCCACGCCGACAACGTTGCCGGCGTCGTCCAGAATATCCTGATCCATGTACCAAAGCGAGTTGCCCTTCTCATCCAGACCTGCGAACTGCCGCATCTCCCAGCGGTAGATGTCCTTGCCTTCGTAAATGCGCTGGTTGCCGTTGGGCATGCCCGAGACTTTGTACTCGTCGGGCAGGTTGAGCATCTTGTTGGCATAGGTGTAACCGTTGACCGACACGTCCCAGTACCAGTTCTTCTTCTGGATGAGCTTGACGTTCAGGTCGAATTCGAAGCCCGAGTTGCGCAGTTTGCCGACGTTGTACCAGTCGTAGGCGCGGCCCGTCGAAATATCCTTCGTACGCTTGAAGAGCAGACCGTCCGACACGCGGATGAAGTAATCCATCGTCAGGTTGATGCGGTCGTTCAACAGACCCACGTCCAGACCCAGATCGAACGTCTTCTGCTTCTCCCACGTCAGATCGGGATTGCCGTAGTAATAGATCTCCGTACCCAGCTTGCCTTCGGAAATGGTAACCGTATACTGGTCGGTATAGGGATAGTAGTTGGCCAGGTCCTCGTTACCCTGCGTACCGTACGTGGCACGGAGTTTCAGCTCCGAAAGCCAGCTGTGCGTACTCTCCATGAACTTCTCGGCTCCGATGCGCCACGAAGCGCCGACGGACCAGAACGTGCCCCAGGGATTGTATTTGAAACGCGAGGTTCCGTCGCGGCGGATACCGCCCGAGAAATAATAACGGTTGTCGTAGTTGTACTCCAGTTTGCCGAAGAAACCCTGAATGCGCAGCACGTCCTGATAGCCGTTGATCGACCCCATCTCGCCGGCGTTGTTCAGCTGCGGATTCTTGGGATCGTAAATGTTCGTCTTCTCGACCTCGGCGTAATCGCGCACCCAGCTGTTGTACTCATGTCCGATCAGCGCATTGATATTGTGGCGTCCGACGGATTTTTTGTAATTGAGCATCTGGATCAGGTTCAGATCGTAAACGTCCGTAGACTTTTTGTTGATCCGGCCCTTGGAACCGCGTCCGTCGCCGATCGTGGGGTTATAGAACAGCAGTTCGTCGGAGGCGCGATAGCCCAGCGACATGCTCGAGGTGAAGGTGAAGTCGCGCAGGAAATAGATCTCCCCGTAAGCGCGGCCCTGCAAGTTGTTGCGTTTGATGTCGCGCGTGTCCATCTTCAGCGTGGCGATGATGTTCTGGCCCGAGGTTCCGGGACGGGTCGTCGTGCCGTCGGTCTGCCCCGTACCCAGGTCGTAGACCTTGTCGCCGTTTTCGTCATACTTGATTTTCCCCTCGGCATCGCGGGCGTAGACCGGAAAAACCGGCTCCCACGAACGCGCCGTGGCGAACGCCGACGAAGCGAGGCTGCTGCCCTCCAGAATGTTGTTCTGCACCGTGTGGGCATAGGAGAGGTTGGCGCCCACCTTGATCCACTTGCGGAGCTTGGTGTTGACGTTCACACGGGCGCTGTAACGCTCGAAATCCGATTCGATCACATAGGATTCGTCCTTGAGGTAACCCAGCGAGATGAAATAATCGGACTTCTCGTTCCCGCCGCTGACCGAAACGTTCGTCTCGTTACGGAATCCGGTCTTGAAGAGTTCGTCCTGCAGGCGCTCGCTGTACATGCGCCGGGCCGACGGGTCGAGTTTGCCGGTCGCAGGGTCGATCAGGTAGGTCGACGAATATTTGTAGGGGTTGTAATTTCCGTGTGCACCCAGCACCTCCTGCGAGGCATAGAGCGCCGCGGCAGCCAGATCGCCGCCGCCCTCTTCGGGGCTTGACGCCCACTTCGTGTCGCGCATCGTGCGCCACTGCGCCTCGAGGTATTCGCCCGGATCGGTGATGATGTCATACTCGGGGACAGCGCGGGTGTTGATACCGAATCGCGTGTCGACGCTGATCGTGGGATTGTCCAGGCTGCCGCGCTTGGTCGTGATGAAAACCACACCGTTCGCGGCGCGCGAACCGTAGAGCGAGTTGGCCGTGGCGTCCTTCGACACGGAGATCGACTCGATGTCGGCCGGGTTGATGTCGGACAGACTGCCCTGATAGGGCGAGCCGTCGAGCACGATCAGCGCGCCGGTGCCCGCATTGAGCGAACCGACGCCGCGGACGTAGATCGCAGCGTCCGTACCGGGCTGGTTGGTGGCCGTAGTCAGCTGCACGCCGGGAACCGCTCCTTCGAGCATTTTCGAAACGGTCGAAACCTGACGCTTCGCAAGCTCCTCGCCGCGGATGGTGGCGATTGATCCCGTAAGGTCTTTTTTCGTTGTCGTGCCGAAAGCGGTCACCACGACATTCTCGATGGCCTGCGCATCTTCGTGCATCACGACTTCGACATGCGTCTTTCCGGCGACAGCCACTTTCCGGGTCTCGTAACCGATGAACGAAACCGCCAGCGTAGCGTCGGCGGGTGCGGCGATGGTGAATTTACCGTCCGTGCCCGTGGTCGTACCGGTCGACGTGCCGTCGACCATAACGGTTGCGCCCGCGACAGGCTTACCCTCCGCATCGGCAACTTTACCGGAAACCTGCCGGTTTTGGGCGAATCCATATACACAAAGCCCCAAAACGGCAATTAACGATAGTAGAATTTTTCTTACCATAAGCGTTAATTTTAATAAAATTTTAAAATAAAAAAACGATCGCCCCGGATTCCGGATAATAAACTGCTGGATATAGGATAATTACAGCGTTCCGGAACGCATTTTCCGAGAAATGCCTAATAGTTTGGTATTAAGCGTGTAAGATATACGGACGACACCTCCGTGCGTCCGGGTTGTGTTACCAGATAGTTACCGGACAAGAAGGGTTAAACCGTGCCGTATAAGCTATTTGGTCCAATTGATATACCGTTTGGCAGTAACTTTATCATTACCTTTATCGCGGTTTGTTTATTGTTTAAAAAAGGTTAGGAAGGGAATGAGAAACACGTTCAAAGTACTGTTTTACATCAAGAAGAATGCGCCTTTACGCAATGGAAACACGCCGATCATGGGACGCATTACGATCAACGGACAGCGAACGCAGCTGTCCACGCAACTATCCGTGAATCCGAATCTCTGGGATGTGAGTATGGGACGGGCGGCAGGGCGCAGCGCGGTTGCCTCACATGTCAACGAACAACTCTCGCAGATTCGTTTCCACATCGAAAGATGTTACAACACGCTGTTTTACGAGCATGCCCCGGTCACTCCGAAAATGGTCAAGGAGATGTATTTCGGCAACGACCAGCGCAACGAAACGCTGCTGGCCTTCTTCAGGCATCACAACGAGGAGTTCAGCCGGATGGTGGGCATCAGCCGCAGCAAAACGACCTACTATAAATATAGGTGTGTTTACAAGCATCTCGAAAACTACGTCAACGACAAATTCAACCGCAAGGATTTGCTGTTCAAAGAACTCGACAAAGAGTTCCTGACGGGGTTCCACCACTACATCGCACAGGAGTGCGGACACAAGAAAAACACGACGTGGATCTACATGATCGCGTTCAAGCACATCCTCATGCTGGCCCGCAGCCGGGGCCACATGGCCAAGGACCTCTTCGCGAATTACAAACTGCGCAGCGAATTCGTCGCGCGAAACTACCTGTCCATGACCGAAATCCGCAAGCTGATCCGTCTGGACCTCGACGACATGACCTTACAGTTGGTACGCGATGCATTTTTGTTCAGTTGCTTCACGGGACTCTCCTACATCGACCTCTGCACGCTGACCCCGCAGCATATCCAGCAAGACGGCAAACAGCTGTGGATCAGCACCACCCGCCGCAAAACAGGATCTGCGGTCAACGTGCGCATCTTCGCGATACCGTACGCCATTCTGCTGAAATACAAACCGATGCAGCGGAATGCGCGGATATTCCGCCTGCCGAGCAACGGCTGGTGCAACATCTGCCTCGAACGTATCATGTCCCTGGCGGGCATTCCCCGGCACATCACGTTCCATTGCAGCCGGCACACCTTCGCCACGACGATCACGCTTTCGCAGGGAATGGCGATCGAAACGATCAGCAAGCTGCTGGGACATAAGAATATACGGACTACGCAGATTTATGCGACCATCACCCACTCGAAACTCGACGGTGACATGGAGCGGCTCTCGAAACGCCTCGATACGCTGTACCGCGATACCGACCTGGAAAAAGTCCGGGAGCGCCTTTGAGGACCGATTCACATATACGCAGAAGTTCACGCAGCTAACACATTCGCTCAAAACGTCCGAAAACACCCGAAAACAGGGATTACAATTTGTAATCCCCTTGAGATGATATTTTCAAAATCGTAACCGTTATCGACCAATCTTCTACACATATGTTATATTGGTAAATTATTTTAATAATTTATTTGTAAACGAGTTAGCAATTTCATACCTTTGCTTGTGAACTTTTTATTTTAAAAAATTATTAGATTAACGCTTATGGTAAGAAAAATTCTACTATCGTTAATTGCTTTATTGGGGGGGGGAATATTACTCTCGCTGGCCCAGAGTAAGCAAATTTCCGGAACAGTCACCGGTCCCGACGGGAAACCGGTCGCCGGAGCAACGGTTATGGTCGACGGCTCGCATGTCGGCACGACCTCAAACGGAGACGGTAGCTTCACCATCACGGCTCCCGGAAACGGATCGCTGGTCGTATCCTTCATCGGCTATGAAACCCAGAAGGTGGCCATCGGAGGCAAGACCCGAATCAACATCTCGCTCAAAGAAGACGCACAGGCCATCGACGACGTGATCGTAGTGGCCTTCGGTACAGCCAAGAAAGACGCCTTCACCGGAGCGGCGAAGGTGATCAAATCCGACGATCTGATAAAAACGCAGTCTTCGAACGTCGGGGATGCCCTCGTCGGCAAAATCGCCGGCGTGCAGTTCTCCTCCGCCTCGGGCCGTCCGGGTTCCGGTCAGAAGATTTACGTGCGCGGCTACGGTTCGATGAATGCCAAAAACGACCCGCTCTGGGTTGTAGACGGCGTGCCCTACGAAGGCGACATCAACAACATCAACGCTGCCGACATCGAGTCGATCAGCGTCCTCAAGGACGCCGCGTCGAACGCCCTGTACGGCTCCCGCGGCGCGAACGGCGTAATCATGGTCACGACCAAGCGTGCGAAGGCCGGCGAGGCCACCGTGACTTTCGACGGCAAGTGGGGCATCAACACCCGTGCATTGCAGACCTACGACATCGTGGAGGATGCGGGCGAATACTACGAGATGCACTACAAGTCGCTGTACAACTATTACACGCTCGACCAGAAGTACACTCCCCTGGCCGCCAACATCGCCGCCAACAAGCTGCTGACGTCGAACGATCCCGGCGGTCTGGGTTACAACGTCTTCACCGTGCCCGACGGCCAGAACCTCATCGGCGACAACGGCCGTCTCAATCCGCGTGCAAAGCAGGGCCGCCTGGTAACCGACGCCAAGGGCCAGCAGTTCTACCTGCAACCCGACAACTGGCTCGACGAAATCTACAAATCGTCGTCGTTCCGTCAGGAGTACAACGTCAGCGTTTCCGGCGCAACGGACCGCGCCAATTTCTTCGCATCGCTCGGCTATCTGGACAACACGGGTATCGTCGACGGTTCGAGCAACGAGCGCTACACCGCCCGTCTGCGCGCGGACTACCAGGCCAAAAAGTGGCTGAAAGTCGGCGGTAACATGTCCTACACCCATTTCGTCTGGAACAACGGCAACAAAACCAACGACGACGGCGACGGTCAGGGCGAAGGCAACGCCGACGGCGGAAACGCATTCGCCACGGCGATCCGCATGGCGCCGATCTATCCGGTCTACATGCGCGACGGCAACGGCAACATTATGATCGACGAGTACGGATTCAAGATGTACGATACCGGCGACGGCCGCAACGGCGGCGCACTGCGCACCAACGGCGGCAAGAGCAACGACCTGCAGGACATTCAGCTCAACAAATACATCAACGAGGGCAATGCCTTCATGGCCAACGGTTTTGCCGATTTCTCCCTGTACAAGGGCCTGAAACTGACCCTCAACGGAAGCGTGTCGCTCGACGAAACCCGCGGTACGGAGGTGTCGAACCCCTACTACGGACAGTTCGCCGAATCGGGCGGCGCCGTTTTCAAGAGCCACAGTCGGGAGATCGCCTACAACATGCAGCAGCTCCTGACCTACACCAACACCTTCGCCGACGTCCACAACCTCGACCTGCTCTTCGGCCATGAAATGTACAACCGCAAATCCTACGGTCTGTACGGCTCGAAGACCATGATGTTCTCGCCGGACAACACCGAACTCAGCGGCGCCGTCGTCGACTCGTCGCGGTCGGGTTCGTCGGTTCTGGAGTACAACAACGAAGGCTACTTCTTCCGCGGACAGTACGACTACGACAACCGCATCTATTTCTCGGGATCGTACCGCCGCGACGCATCGTCGCGCTTCCACCCCGACCACCGCTGGGGCAACTTCTGGTCGCTCGGCGCAGCCTGGATCATCAACCGCGAGAGCTGGTTCAACGCTTCGTGGGTCAACATGCTGAAGGTCAAAGCATCGTACGGTTCGCAGGGTAACGACAACCTCGGATCGAAAGCGGAATCCTACTACCGCTATACCGACTACCGCGAGATCCTGAGCAGCGGCGACGGCGTTACGAGCGTACTCTACCAGAAAGGCAACCCCGACATCACCTGGGAGACCAATGCCAACCTCAATGTCGGCGTAGAGTTCGGCCTCTGGGACAACCGTCTGTCGGGTAGCATCGATGTCTTCAACCGCAAGACCACCGACATGCTGTTCGAGCTGGCCACTCCGATCGAGTCGGGTTACACGACCATTTTCACCAACATCGGCGACATGGTCAACCGCGGTCTCGAAATCGAACTGAACGCAGACCTGATCCGGACCAAAAACCTCGTGTGGGACTTCTCGCTCAACATGACCCACTACAAGAACAAGGTGACCCACCTGCCGGAGCAGTTCAAAAACAACACGACGGCCGACGGCAAACACGTGGGCCGCTGGCAGAGCACCAAATTCCTCACCGAAGGGGAATCCGTCTTCTCGTTCTACGTTCCGACCTACGCGGGAGTAGACCCCGAGACCGGAAAATCGCTGTGGTACACCTACAAGACCGATGATGCCGGCAACAAGGAGCGCATCAAGACCTCCGATTACTCGGTGGCCTCGCAGGAGGGCCGCGAAATGCACGGAGACGCCCTGCCGGACGTTTACGGCGGTTTCGGCACGTCGCTGCGCTTCTACGGCGTCGATTTCTCGATCGGCTTCACCTACCAGCTCGGCGGACAGGTTCTCGACCAGGGCTACATGTTCTACATGAACTCCCCGGCAGGAACGTCGACCGGAAACAACTACCACCACGACCTGCTCAATTCGTGGACTCCCGAAAACTCCGGTTCGAACATTCCGCGTTTTGCTTACAACGACTCGAATCAGGCAGCCGTCTCGGACCGTTTCCTCACCAGCGCATCGTACCTGAACATCCAGAACATCACGCTCGGATATACGCTGCCCAAGCGTATCACGCGCAAGTTCCTCGTCGAGAATCTGCGTATCTACTTCGCCTGCGACAATGTATGGTACTGGTCCAAGCGTCAGGGTCTCGACCCGCGTCAGGCCATCAACGGAATCACGAACCCGTACTACTACGCCCCGATTCGCACCTTCTCGGGCGGTGTAACCGTAACGTTCTAATTTGTTAAACGACGAATATTATGAAAATGAACAACATACTGAAAACAACGGCGCTGCTTCTCGGTTCATCCGTGCTTCTTTCGGGCTGTATCAAGGAGACCTTCCCCGAAAGCGGATACGCCACCAGCGATCAGACTGCCGAATCTCCGTTCGCAAAGGAGGGTCTTATCACTGCGATGCCGACGGTGCTCATCACCAACTATACAGACCTCGGCGAGCACATCGACTTCGGCTACCCGGGCATCTTCGGCGCCACCGACCGCATGGTCGGCGAGGTGTTCCCCGTCAGCGGCAACCTGCCGGGCGGCAACCAGTACTACGACCGCTGGCAGGCATGGCTCTATCCGGGCAACTCGACCGGATTGGCAGCAAACGGCTGGGCGTCCCCGTTCTTCTACACCAACTATTACAAGTTCATCTTCACGGCCAATGAGGCCATCGACATCGCAAACCAGAGCGAAGGCGCAGAGGAGATGATGGGCATCGCCAAGACTTTCCGCGCGCTCTGCTACCTCGACCTGGCCCGTCTCTACGACGCGCTGCCGGCCAAGGCTCCCGAACGTCCCGCCTACGAGACCGAGCTGGAAGCCGTCAAGGGGCTGACCGTTCCCATCGTCCGGGAAGATACGAGCATGGAGGAACTGGAGAACAACCCGCGCGTATCGCGTGAGGAGATGTTCAAGTTCATCTTCGAGGACCTCAACACCGCCGAGACCCTGCTGGCCAACTATACGCCGGCGACGAAAAACCTGCCCTCGCTGGCCGTGATCTACGGACTCAAGGCCCGCGCCTACCTCTGGCTGGGCGGATTCACCGAATCGTATGCGGAAGTTCCGACCGGCGACGCCGCTTACCGTCTGGCCGCCGAATACGCCCGCAAGGCCATCGACGCTTCGGGCTGCACGATCATGACCGAAAGCCAGTGGCTCGACCCGAAGACCGGGTTCAACACGGTCAATTCGTCGTGGATGTGGGCCATGATCCAGACCACCGACACCGTGCTCAACAACCTGCTGTCGTGGTCGGCCCACATGGCGACCGAGGCTATCTGGGGTTACGGTTACGGAGCGCAGCCGGGTATCTCGGTATTCAGCTACAACCGCATTTCGTCGGGCGACTTCCGCAAAAAGAGCTTTGTCGGAGCCGACCGCTCGTTCGACGCCATCGCGCCCTATACGACCCTGACCGAGGAGGAGTTCGCAACGATAGCCCCCTACGCATCGTTTAAGTTCCACGCAGCCAACGGCGAAAAACGAAACTATTCCACGGGTAACGTGACGAGCATCCCGATGATGCGTGTCGAGGAGATGTACCTGATCGAGGCCGAGGCTACGGCTCACTACGACGCCGCCACCGGCAAGTCGCTGTTGCAGTCGTTCATGGCCAAGCGCGATCCGGCCTATACGGTTCCGGCGGCCAACGACCTGATCGACGAGATCATTTTCCAGAAGCGGATCGAGTTCTGGGGCGAGGGCGTCATCTTCTACGACCTGAAGCGTCTGAACATCGGCATGCACAACGGCGACACCGGCACGAACGCTCCCCCGATGGCCCAGCTTTCCACGGACGGACGCGCCCCCTGGTGGAACTGCGTGTTCCCGCTGAACGCCGTACAGCAGAATAAGGCGCTTTCGGGCAAGAACAACCCCAACCCGACCCAAACGGTCAAGTCTGTAAAATAAAAAACATCGCTATTTATGAAAAGTATAAAAATATTCTTTCTGGCGACTGTCGCCATCGTCGCGGGGCTGTTCACGGCCTGCAGCGACGATGACTTCAAAGCAGGTCCCGAGGTCGACGGCGCACAGGTCTACTTCCCCGAGAATGTGACCACCCAGCATAGCATCAGCGACGACGTCTCCTCCATCGCCATCCCGGTAAAACGCATCGCCAAGGACGAGGCGCTGACCGTAGCGGTTCTCGCCAGCGACGAGTCGGGTCTGTTCACCATTCCGTCGTCGGTATCGTTCGCAGCCGGCAAGGAGACTTCCGAACTGCTGATCACCTTCGACCGCACCAAACTCGAAGACGGTAAGGAATACCCCCTTTCGTTCCTGATCAACGACGAGGACAACACGACGCCCTACGGCAACCGTTCGCTCGACATCATCGTCGCCCCCTGGCCCTGGGTGAAACTGGGAACCGGAAAATTCCGCGACGACTATCTTTGCAGCATGTTTAACGGCGGAAATCCCGAAATCGAGGTCACGATCCACGAGCACAAATCGAAGAAGGGCATCTACATGATCGAAGAGATGTACGGCTGGCCGCTCCTGACCGAATTCTTCGGAGGTTCGCAGGAAGAGATCGAGTCGCAGGTCAAACTGACCTATACTCCGGTCAACATCACCATCGATTGCAGCGACCCGACGAAAGTGGTCATGCCGCGTCAGTTCACGGGAATCATCGACGGAGATCCTGCTTATGGAAATTATGAAATCGCCATGTTCACGGGCGGGGAAGGTACGCTGGTAAACGGCGTGATCACGTTCCCCCAGGAGGCCCTCGCGTTCGTTTGCGGCGCCGGCAACCTCAAAGCTAATAAGTCCGGACTGTTCCGTATCCTACTGCCCGACGCCGAAGTGACCGACTATGCACTCGCAGCCGCATACGCCGGCATGAAGGTCAGCACCGACGGAGAGACGGCGAGCGCCGTCATCGACTTCACCTACGGCGCCGACGTTACGAACATCCGCTATGTTCTCGTCGAAAATGAATTGACCGAGGCCGAAACCGCTACGCTTGTCGCAGCGATCGCCGACGGATCAGCCGAGAACATCAACGAGTTGCAGGACTTCACCGTAGGCGGCGAGAAAGTCTCCGCCGAAGCCGTACTGCCTGGACCCGGAACCTATACCGTAGTCGCCCTGCCCCTTGACAAAGCGCAAAAACCGGTTTCCGGCGAAGCTTCCGCAGCATCGTTCTACTTCCCGGGCATAGGAGGGACCTCGGTTCCCAACGACATCGCCGGCTCGCTCTATAAAGTCAGCGCCTATCCCGATGCCGCAGCATATGTATCGGAGTATCCCGATTACTCATCGGTCGTGTACGAGATCACCGGCACGGAGATGAAGAAGATCAAAACCTACTTCAACAAAACTTCCATAATCGACAATATCGAGATTCAAACCGGAGGCCTGACCCTGCAGGATGTAGTCGATAAATACGGTAAAGAACTCAATGCCGATGCGATGGAAGAACTTGCAACGACCGGAAAGTATTGGGACATAATGATCAATCTGACACCGGGCGCATCCTATACGCTGGTTGTCGAAGCAACGAACAACTACGGCAAGAAAAAACTGATCGTGTGCGAACCGTTCGTGACGGACATACCGCCCTATACCGGAGAGTTGATCATCGGGAAATACGGCATGTCCTACGCGGCCAGCGCGGAAGACACGTTCGAAAATGTATTCGAGGTAATACCTACCGTCGGAAGCAACACCGAATTTTTCGTGAAGGATTTCGCCGTAGAGGACGGCACCCAATGGTACGCAACCTATGACTCGGCCAAGTCGACGCTCACGATGAGCGGCGTGCAGCTCGGCCGGGAGGACGACGGCAACCTGCTCGGCAAATTCACGGAGGCGCTCACTCCGGACCAGTCCCGCGGTTACGGTATCTTCTCGTTCGCAACCGAAGAGAGCGAAGGCAGCGATCCGATCGTATTGACGATCGATCCGGCGTCGAAACAAGTTTCAGCGCTGACGACCGACGTCGAGGCTCCCGTTGCAGATTTCACTGTCGGACAGATCATCGGAGTCTTGGCGGCATACTATACCGACGGAACGACCATCACGAAGCAGAGCGGAACGACATCCGCAGCATCCGCAGCCAAAGTTCAGAGCGTCCGCACGAAGATCCCGTTCAGCAGCGTCCGTGTTCCGGGCCACATCGGGAAGTCGCTCGACAGCCGCGGCCTCCAGATGAACACCACATTCGTCAGGAACAGCGACAACACGAACCACGGCGTCCGCACGTTAAGCGTGAAGACGGCGAAATGCGAGCCGCTGCCGAAACAGATCGGCCGCCGCGCCGATTTCAAAATCCGCGAAAACCTCCCGGTTTTGAAATAACCGACGCATATTGTTCCACACGACCCGACACAGTCCGAGCGACCGTGTCGGGTTCTGTGGTCCAATGAAACGAAACACCGGTCACGACATGCACTAATATTAGGATTATAAGATTATGACAAGGACAACAACTTTATGGAGCCTGCTGCTCCTGTCTGCGGCGCTCGCCCTGGGGTCGTGCACCAAGGATGCGACGGAGCAGGCGACGGGTCCCGAACCGGAAGCGAAAGCGGCCTCCAAACTCGTATTCTCGTCGGAGAACGCCGTCAGGGGCGAACTGCTGGTCTGCTTCGGCGAAGAGGCCGTAGCGGGCATCGAATCGTCGGTCATGCAGGTTACGCGTTCGGGCGGCGTCGCCACCCGTTCGGGCATCGCCGATTTCGACGCCGTGCTCGGCAGCATCGGGGTAAAGGCGTTACAGCGCCTGTTCCCGGTAGACGAACGGAACGAGGAGCGCACGCGCGCCGCCGGCCTGCACCGCTGGTACGTCGTGGAGTTCGATGACGCCGCCGATCTCGACAAGGCGGCCCTCGACATGGCCCGGATCGCCGAAGTGAGCAAGGTGGAATTCAACCAGCAGCTGATGCACGTGCACGAAGGCCGGGTCATCCCGCTGGCCGAAACCGGCGCGGCGCCGCAGACCCGTGCGGCCGTCGGGTTCAACGATCCCCACCTGGGCAAACAATGGCACTACATCAACACCGGCGACAAGTCGATCTATTCGAAGATCAAGGCGGGCGCCGACGTCAACTGCGACGAGGCTTGGCAGCTCTGTACGGGCGACCCGCGCGTTATCGTCGCGGTCGTGGACAACTGCGTGCAGTGGGACCATCCCGACCTGGCCGCCAACATGTGGACCAACACCGCCGAACTGAACGGCTCGGAAGGCCGTGACGACGACTCGAACGGCTATGCCGACGACATACACGGGTTCAACTTCGTCGACAATACAACGCTGACCATCAGCACCAAAGGCGATGCACCGGACCACGGCACGCACGTGGCAGGAACGGTCGCAGCCGTGAACAACAACGGCACGGGCGTCGCAGGCATCGCAGGCGGCTCGGGCAAAAACGACGGCGTGAAGATCATGTCCTGTCAGATTTTCCACGACAAAGACGGCGGCGACGCGGCCACGTCGGCCAAGGCCATCAAATACGCCGCCGACAACGGCGCGGCGATCATCCAGTGCAGCTACGGCTACCCTGCCGGCTCGGTAACCTCCGACGCGGCCTATTCCAGCGGCGCCAGCGCCGAGAAGCAGGCCATCGACTACTTCATCGCCAAACAGAACTGTGCGGCCGTCAGCGGCGGACTGGCCATATTCGCCGCCGGCAACGACATGACCGGCATGTCGAGCTACCCCGGCGCTTACCGCGACTACATCTCCGTAACGGCCATGTCGTGCGACTACACCCCGGCCTACTACACCGACTACGGCCCCGGCTGCAACATTGCGGCTCCCGGCGGCGACGCCTACCAGTCGTATCTGGAAAACATAAAGACCGGAGCGTCCGAGGTGTTATCGACCGTCAACGGCGGAAAATACGGCTACATGCAGGGCACGTCGATGGCCTGTCCCCACGTTTCGGGCGTGGCGGCGCTCGGGCTCTCCTATGCGCTGCAACTCGGCAAGACCTTCACCCAGAACGAATTCACGACGCTGCTGCTGACATCGGTAAACGACATCAACCAATACTGCACCGGAACGAAACAGTATTTCACCGACAAGGGCAGTCTGGCGACGCTCGACCTGTCGCAGTACAAAAAGGGGATGGGCACGGGTTACATCGACGCCTATCAGGTGCTGATGAACGTCCGCGGCATCACCTGCATCCCGATTCCCGTCGGCAGCCAGTACACGCTGAACCTGCAACCGTACCTCGGCGGCGGAAATCTGGACCTGAAGATTACGGAAATCTCCATTTCGGCCGAAGACATGAACCGGCTGGGCTTTTCGGCGAACCCGACCATATTCGCCAACCAGATCATCCTCAAGTGCACCAAACCCGGTTCGGCGGTGGTCCGGATCAAGCTGCTCGCCGGAAACGGCAACAACAGCGGAATGAACGGCATGCCGATCACGAAGGAATTCGCCTTCATCGCACGTGAGGTTCATTCCCAGAACGGAGGTTGGTTATAAAACAAGGACACATTATGAAAAGCATCAAACTGTTATTGATCGGCCTCGCCGCGGCGTTCGCGCTGACCGGGTGCGGCGATTCGTCCAAGGATACGCCCGAACCCGAGGGCGACGGCAACGTCGTCGGCAGCTGGCATCTGGTTTCGTGGAGTTCGCTCCAGTCCGCCGACGTCTACCTCTCGTTCAGCGAGTCCGGTTCGTTCGACATCTACCAGCGGCTCTACAAGCCCGAATACGTCCACCTGGACGGCACGTATTCCTACGACAAACCCACGCTCAGCGGCCGGTACAGCGACAACACCCCGTGGGGAAGCGCCTCGTACCGGGTTTCGTTCAACGCGGACGGAACACGGATGACGCTGACCAGCACTTCGAGCACGAGCGACGTCTCGGTCTTCGTCAAGGCCGAAATCCCGTCGGAGATCATCTCCGGCGCGCTGGAGTCCACACCCCAAAGCAGGGCCGAAGATATGCCGCGGTTCCTCTGAACCGCCGTCCTGCCGGCATGCGCCGCAACCCTTCACCGGGTTGCGGCGTTTTGTTTCCGGGCGAAGGCCGCGCCGCGCACGGGACTCTTCCGCACCCCGGCATGCAACTTGCCGGAGCAATAAAAAAGCCGGCAGTAGCGCCGGAAAAATATTTTTCGTAAATTTGTGCCAAAACAAAACAAAAAAGGTTTATGGCAATTACCGAAATACTTCCCGGCATCCACTACGTCGGGGTCAATGACCGCACCACCACGCGCTTCGAAGCCCTCTGGTCGCTTCCGATGGGCGTGTCGTACAACGCCTATCTGGTCGCAGGCGAAAAGATCGCCCTGATCGACACCGTCGAAGAGTCCTTCGGCAGCCGCCTCGAAGCCAACATCCGCGAGGCCATCGGCGAAAGGAAGATCGATTATCTGGTCGTCAACCACATGGAACCCGACCACTCGTCGTCGATCGCGGCGCTGCGCCGCATCTATCCCGACATCGAGATCGTCGGCAATGCCAAGACGCTCCAGATGATCGAAGGGTTTTACGGCATCGCCGGGGGCACGGTCGAGGTCAAGGAGGGCGACACGCTCGATCTGGGCGGCAAGACGCTGTCGTTCCACATGATCCCGATGGTGCACTGGCCCGAGACGATGGTCACGTGGTGCGCCGGCGACCGGACGCTCTTCTCCGGCGACGCCTTCGGCACGTTCGGGGCGCTCGACGGCGGCATCACCGATTCGCAGGTCGAGACCGACCGCTACTGGGACGAGATGCGCCGCTACTACGCCTGCATCGTGGGCAAGTACGGCGGTCCCGTGCAGAAGGCGCTCCAGAAGGTCCGCACGCTGCCCGTCGGGACGATCTGTTCGACGCACGGACCCGTATGGCAGCGGCAGATCGCAAAGGTTCTGGATATTTACGACCGTCTGAGCCGCTACGAAGGCGAACCGGGCGTGGTCGTGGCCTACGCCTCGATGTACGGCAACACGGAGCAGATGGCCGAGCGCATCGCGCGCGAACTGGCCTCGCGGGAGGTCGGCCCGATCCGGGTCTACAACCTCTCCTACGCCGACCCGTCGGTGGTCCTGCGCGACGTTTTCCGTTTCGACACGCTGATCGTCGGCGGCCCGACCTACAACGGCAACCTGTTCCCGCCCGTGGCCGAACTGCTCGACCGCATCGCCGCGCGCGGCATTCCCCGGCGCAGATTCGGCTGGTTCGGTTCGTTCTGCTGGGCCGGAGCCTCGGTGCGCCTGCTCGCGGAGTTCGCCCAGAAGATGAAGTGGGAACCCCTGTGCGATCCCGTGGAGATGAAACAGGGCTACTCGCACGAGATGTGCGATCCCTGCGCAACGCTGGCGGAGGCTGTCACCGGATGCAGGTGCGGAAAATAGAACGACGCAGGGGCGGTCTTCGGACCGCCCTTTTTCGTGCTGCGGCGGGGATATTTCGAAAAAAAGACTATATTTACATTCCGAAAGAAAAAAAACTCCAGGAATTATGATGAAAATTGCAATCGTGGGAACGGGTTACGTAGGACTCGTATCGGGGGCCTGCTTCGCCGAAATGGGACTCGACATCACCTGCGTGGACATAGACGCCGAAAAGATAGAGGGTCTGAACGCAGGCGTTATCCCGATCTACGAGCCGGGACTTGAGGAGCTTGTGCGGCGTAACGTGGAGGCGGGACGCCTGCACTTCACCACCGACCTCACGGAGTGCCTGCCCCATGTCGAGGTGGTCTTCTCGGCCGTCGGAACCCCGCCCGACGAGGACGGCTCGGCCGACCTGAAATACGTTCTCGACGTGGCCCGCACCTTCGGTCGCCACATCCGGAAATACACCGTGCTGGTCACCAAGAGCACCGTCCCCGTGGGCACGGCGCAGAAGGTGCGCGCCGTGATCGAGGAGGAACTCGAGAAGCGCGGCTGCAAGGTCCCGTTCGACGTCGCCTCGAACCCCGAATTTCTGAAGGAAGGTGCGGCGATCAAGGACTTCATGTCGCCCGACCGCGTGGTCGTGGGCGTCGACAGCGAACGGGCACGCAAGCTGATGGCCAAGCTCTACCGGCCGTTCCTGATCACCAATTTCCGCGTGCTGTTCATGGACATTCCCTCGGCCGAGATGACCAAATACGCAGCCAACGCCATGCTCGCGACGCGCATTTCGTTTATGAACGAGATCGCCAACCTGTGCGACCGCGTGGGCGCCGACGTGGAGATGGTCCGCAAGGGCATCGGCTCCGACGCCCGCATCGGCAACAAGTTCCTCTACCCCGGCTGCGGCTACGGCGGTTCATGCTTCCCGAAGGACGTGAAGGCGCTGGCCCACACGGCCCGGGAACACGGCTACACGATGCAGGTCATCGAGGCCGTCGAGCGGGTCAACGAGCAGCAGAAAGGGATTGTTTTCGAGAAATTGCAGACCGCGTTGGGTGACCTGCGGGGCAAGGTCGTCGCAATCTGGGGGCTGGCCTTCAAGCCCGAGACCGACGACATGCGCGAAGCTCCGGCAACGGTGGTGATCGGCCGCCTGCTCGATGCCGGAGCCGAGGTGCGGGCCTACGACCCCGTGGCGATGCCCGAAAGCCGCCGCCGGATGGCCGACCTGCCGATCCGCTACGCCCAGACGATGTACGAGGCCGCCGAAGGCGTCGACGCTGTGGCCCTCCTGACCGAATGGAAGGAGTTGCGCATGCCCGACTGGACACAGCTGCGCGCGACGATGCGGGGCGACGCGGTCGTCGACGGCCGCAACATTTTCGACAAGCCCGAGGTCGAAGCGGCGGGATTCCGCTACTTCGGCATCGGAAAATAAAAAACCGGCCCGCTTTCCGCGGGCCGGTTCTCTTTCGGATCACAGCATCGGAACCACCGTCACGTAGATCGCTGCGATGATGGCCGACGTGATGACGCCCATGATATTGGCTCCCAGCGCGTCGGGCAGGATCATCGACGAAGGGTTGTCGTGCGCGACGATCTTCTGCGCGACCTTGGCCGTCGTGGGCACGCAGCTGACGGCGGCGATACCGATGACGGGGTTGAAATTGCCCCGCTTGAAAAAATACATGAGGTAACCGCCCAGAATGCCCCCGATGCCCGAAATCAGCAGGGCAAGAATCCCCAGGACGAGCAGTTTGAGCACCGTGGGGTCGAGCAGCGTGTGCGCGTCGCACAGCACGCCCAGCAGGATTCCCAGGAAAAACGTCGAACCGTAGAGCATCGGTCCGCTGATGAAATCGTTCACATGCTTGAGTCCCGACTCCTTGATCACCACACCGATGAAGAGCGAGAAGAAGAGCGGAGCGGCCACCGGGAAGAGCAGGCACAGGATCACGCACATCACCACGGCGAACGAAATCTTGGTCGCGGCGCTGTACTGCTTCACCGGTTTCTTCGCCGGTTTCATCTTGATGGCGCGCAGACGCTTGGGGACCATCGCCCGCACCAGGTAGGGATAGCCGCCGTAGGTCAGGCCGAGATAGAGATAGGCGACGACGGTGATCGGCACGAAGATCTCCTTCGAGAGGTTGAGCGAGGTGAAAAGCACCATCGGCCCGTCGGCCCCGCCGACCATCGCGATCGAGGCGCTGTCGCTGGGACTCAACCCCATCGAATAGGCGATCGGCAGCACGGCGAACGTGCCCAGCTCGGCGCACAGCGCGAGGAACATGCTCTGCAAGGGCTTCGCCAGCACGAAATTGATGTCGAGCATCGTCCCGATGCCCATGAAAATCAGACAGGCTATCAGTCCGTTGCTGAACGTGAAGGTGTAGATCGGTTGCAGGAAGTCGATCTGCAAAATGTTCATCAGCTGGTCGGTTTCCGTGACCATGGGGTCCAGAAACAGGTTGCCGTGCATGCCGCCCGGAAAAATCAGCACCCCGGCGTTCACCGCCGCCATGCCCAGCCCCATCGGAATCATCACCAGCGGTTCGAGCACGCCCCTGCGCCCCAGATAAACCAGCAGGATACCCAACAGGATCAGCCCGATACGCGCATACATGATCGCGGAATCGGCTTGCAGCAGGGTCGAGATGCCCTGGAAAATATTGCCAAAATCAAACCGTTCCATGGTGCAGTTCGTATAAACGGGTCATCTCGCTGTCCTGCCGTGCGGCATCCCCGGGGGTGCCGAGGTGGTATTCGGCCAGAGCGTCCATGGAGCGTCCCCGCCGATCCGGGCGACCGAACGGATGTAGCGGTCGGTACGCGCAATGTCCATGCGGTAGGCGCGGCCCCATATGCGGCCTTTTCTCAACAGCGCGGAGATCTCCGTTCCGTTAAGCCGGGAGAAGAAAAACGTCATCAGTTTGAGTACGTACGCGAAGGCCATTCCCACGATAAACGTGAAACCCATCATCAGCGACGTCTCCCCGATCATATGCATCAAATCCATTTTTTTACATTCGTCAAAGTTTTGCCATTGGGTGTGCCGGAACATTCTGCGCATGCGGCAAAGCATGCCGAACGTCGTTCGCCGCACCGGCCTCGGTGCGACAGCCCGGAGTCCGCACACGGAAATCCGACGTACGATGCACGGGGACGGCATCATACGCTTGAAAGCGAAAGGATTTGACGGCTAAATGACCAGAACGCCGAACCGGAGGTAGTCGGCGCGATGGAAAGACAGGGCGGTCTGCCCGCCGCGCAATAAAGAAGAGACGATGTATTTCGTGCAGCAGCCCTGCACCAGCGGGAAATGCCGCCCGGAGCAGACGTCACGGTCGCCGCCCGACACCCGCTGCGGACCTTCCACCGGCTTGCGCAGCGCCCGCACGGGGCAAGGCACGGCCGTCCGGACGGTCTCCGTCGCCACGCAATCCCCGTATTTGAAACCGGCAAGGAAACATTCCGCCGTCTGCCGGACCGCAGCCGCAGCCGGCACTCCCGACTTCGCACCCGAATCCATGACGGACGAGAGGGAGGAGACCAGCAGAAAGAGGAATATGAAGACCGATGTTTTCATAGCGTACGGAAATACCCGTACCACAAATTTAGTACAAATCCGGAAGACAAGCAAGTTCGCGGCGGTTTTCTTTCAATTCATTTCCGGCCGGAGGTCGGACGAAGCCGTTCTCCGCCCCCGACCGGCCATGCGGGCCTGCCGGACGGGCACAAAAAAGGCCGGGAAATCCCGGCCCGGAAGGTATGGACTGCGTCTACCTGCGCACCTTGACGATGATCTTGCGCACCGTGCCCTCGCCCACCATCGGGGCGTGCCCGTCCTCGGGGAAAAGCACCGTAAACTGCCCCGGACGCATCGTGTAATAGGTCTGCGGCACGTCGTCGAAGAGCTGGATGTCATTCTCGACGCTGAATTCGCCCAGCGGCTTCTTAAGCTCCCTGCGCTCGCTCCAGCCGAAGGACTCCTCCTCGCCCCGGATGAGAACCTGGATGTCGATGTACTCGTTGTGGATTTCGAGTTTGGCGTCGGGCTTCTGTTTCAGCTCGCGCTCCATGACGTTGACGTAGATGTCCTTGCCGTCGAGTTCGTGAATACCCGGTTCCATCGTCGTCCAGTCGGTCGAGGCGATCAGTTCGAAAGCCTGTTTCATGCGCGGGCTTACGCCATAGTAAAGCGCGCTGTTTTTCAGAGAGTCTAAAATCATATTCTTTATTTGTTTTTCGGTTCTGCGTTCGTCCGCCGCCGAATTCTGCGACCCCGCGGAGCGAATACAAAGTTAACAAGATTTTTTGTTTTAACAAAGTGGCGGAAAAAGCATTATATTTGATGTCGGAACGTCTTACCGGACCGCGCCCGATTCGGCTTGGACCCCACCCCGCTTTTGCGTACCTTTAATAAAAACATACCGATCATGGACTTTACGGAAATCAGACTTTCGGGCAAAACCCGTCGTGAACACGATCTGCTGGGCGAAATGGAAATCCCGGCGGAGTATTATTTCGGCGTGCAGACCATGCGCGCGGTGGAGAATTTCCACATCAGCCGCGTGCGGCTCAACTTCTTCCCGGAGCTGATCCGCGCCCTGGCCGACGTCAAGCAGGGCGCCGCGATGGCCAACCGCGACCTGGGACTGCTCGACCCGGCGATTGCCGACGCGATCATCCGGGCCTGCGAGGAGCTGCGCGCAGGCAAACTCGAGGAGCAGTTCGTCGTCGACATGGTGCAGGGCGGCGCCGGCACGTCGACCAACATGAACGCCAACGAGGTGATCGCCAACCGGGCGCTCGAACTCCTCGGCCATGAAAAGGGCGAATATCAGTTCTGCCATCCGAACAACCACGTCAACCTCTCGCAGTCGACCAACGACGCCTACCCCACGGCCGTGAGGATCGCACTGGTGCGCAGCATCGAGAAACTGGTGGCCTCGCTGCGCGAACTCATCGCGGCGTTCCACGCCAAGGGCGAGGAGTTCTCCGGCATCATCAAGATGGGCCGCACGCAGCTTCAGGACGCCGTGCCGATGACCCTCGGACAGGAGTTCGAAGCCTACGCCGCCAACCTCACCGAGGAGACCGAGCGGCTGACGGCCAACATGAAACTTTTCTTCGAGATCAACATGGGGGCCACGGCCATCGGAACGGGCATCAACGCCGACCCCGACTACGCCGGGCTTTGCACCCGTTACCTGCGCGAGATCACCGGACTGCCGCTCGTCGAGGCGTCGAACATGATCGAGGCCACGAGCGACACGGGCGCCTTCATCATGAACTCCTCGGCCCAGAAACGCCTTGCGGTGAAACTCTCGAAAATCTGCAACGACCTGCGGCTGCTCTCGTCGGGTCCCCGCTGCGGGCTGAACGAGATCAACCTCCCGCCGCGCCAGCCGGGATCGTCGATCATGCCGGGCAAGGTCAACCCCGTGATCCCCGAGGTCGTCAACCAGGTAGCGTTCCGCGTCATCGGCAACGACCTCACCGTGACGATCGCATCGGAAGCCGGACAGCTCGAACTGAACGTCATGGAGCCGATCATCGTCCACTGCCTGTTCGAGAGCATCGAAATGCTGATCAACGCCATGAACACGCTGCGCGAGAAGTGCATCGCCGGCATCACGGCCAACGAGGAGGTCTGCCGCCGGATGGTCTTTAACAGCATCGGACTGGTAACTGCGCTCAACCCCTATCTGGGCTACGAAACGTCGAGCATGCTGGCCAAGGAGGCCCTCAAAACCGGCAAGGGCATCTACGACCTCGTACTCGAGCATAAGCTGATGAGCGAAGAGGAGTTGCACAAGGTGCTGCAACCCGAAAACATGGTCCACCCGCGCAAGAAGATCGGAGAGTGACCGAACGGAACAGCCCCGGCCCGATGAGCCGGGGCTGTTCCGTTCCGCCGAGCCGCTATTCCGCCAGCCCGTAACGGCGCATCAGGGGCTTCACGTCGGGCACGGCGCCGCGGAAACGCACGTACTGCGCCATCGGCTCGTCATAGCCCGCTTCGGTCAGGATATGGCGGCGGTAACGGCGCGCGGTTTCGGAATCGAAAATATCGCCCGTGCCGGTGAATGCCGCGAAGGCATCGGTGTCCAGCACCGCCGACCACGTGTAGGAGTAGTACTGCGCGGGGTAACTGCTGGCGAAGATGTGGTTGTAATAGGTCGTCCGGAAGCGTAAAGCGGTATGCTCCGGGAAGTCGTAACGTTTCAGGAACGCCCGTTCGAAAGCCGCCACGTCGCACCCTTCGACCGGCCGCAGCACGGTGTGCCATTCGAGGTCGAGCAGCGCGGTGGCATAGAAATCGGTCAGGTAAAGCCCCTTCAGGAAGTTCTCCGACTCCTTGAACTTCGCGATCAGCGCATCGGGAATCGGACGCCCCGTCTCGTAATCGCGGGCGTAGTGTTTCATCACCTCCGGCTCCCAGGCCCAATGCTCGTTCAGCTGCGAGGGCAGTTCGACCATGTCGCGCGGGAAGCTGCCCGTCACCTGTGGATACGGCCCGCGCGAGAGGAAACCCGCCAGAGCGTGTCCGAATTCGTGGAAGAGGGTCTTGACCTCGGAGGTCGACAGCAGCTTCGGCCTGCCTTCGGCCGCACGCGAGAAGTTGCAGCTGATGGTCACCAGCGGCAGCACCTCCCGCTCTCCGGCGCACGAATACCCGCGCAGGCGCGAGCACCACGCGCCGCCGCGTTTGCCCTTGCGGACGAAGCAATCCAGATAAAGCAGTCCGAGGGGGCGGCCTTCGGCGTCTTTCGCCTCGAAGGTCAGCACGTCGGGGTGGAAAACGGGAATGTCCGTGCGCTGCGTCAGCGTGATTCCGAAAAGACGGTTGGCCACATAGAAAACGCCGTCGTTGAGCACGTTGTCGAAAAGCAGGTAGTTGCGCATGCGCCCCAGTTCGGACCCGAATTTTGCCTTGCGCAGCTTGCCCGAATAGAAGGCCACGTCCCACGGTTCCAGCCGGAAGGCCGAATCCCGCTCGTATTTCACGGCGAAAGCCTCCAGCTCGGCACGCTCCGCACGCCCCTTCCCCGCGGCAGCGTCCTTGAGCGGCAGCAGCAGTTCGCGGACCTTTTCGGGCGTCCCGGCCATGTTCGTCTCCAGCGTATAGGCGGCATAGTTCTCGTATCCCAGCATCCGGGCCCGTTCGAGACGCAGGTTGACGATGTCGACCGACAACTGGCGGTTGTCGTACTTCCCGTCCATGCAGCGCGAGGTGTAGGCCTCGTAGAGTCTCCTGCGCAGATCGCGGTTCGTGGCCGAAGCCATGACCGACGCATAGTCGCCGTTCGTGAACCCGACGGCCCAGACGCCCTGATGCCCCTGCCGGGCCGCATTGCGGGCGAAACGCTGCCGGGTCGTCCCCGCAAGCCCGTCGAGCAGGCTGCTGTCCTGCACGTACAGGACGAACTCCTGGGTCGCCTGCGTGATGTTCTGCCCGTGGCGGATGCGTTTGAGCGAAATCTCGCGGTTCAGCTCCTTGAGCCGCTCCTTCTGCCCGGGCGTGCAGAGCGCCCCGCCGCGGATATAGCTCCGGTAGACCTTGCCGAGCGTCCGCAGCTGGAGCGAATCCAGCCCGGCCGCATCGCGCCGGTCGTAGACGGCCTTCACCAGGCGGAAGATCGCCGTGTCGAGCGTCACGGCGTCGTATGCCTCTCCGGTCAGCTGCGCGGATTCCAGAGAGATCCGGATGACGGAGTCGCCTCCGAAATTCGATTTCAGGTAACCCAGCACTGCGCGCGGAACGTCCAGCAGGCTGTCGGCACGGTCGAGCGGCACGACGACGTTTTCGAAAGTCGCCTCCGCGGGGTCCAGCGCCCTGATTTTCGCAATCCCGGCCTTGTAGGCGCGGATGCCCTCCTCAATGGCGGGCATGATGTCGGCGGCATGGATACGGTCGAAGCGGGGCGCCCCGTAAGGGGCTTCGGAAGGCATCAGCAACGGATTTCCGGCAAAAAGCCGGCCGGAGAAAAGGAACAGCCCACATACGGAGAGGAGAAGCGTTCTCCTTACGAGCGGAAGGGATCGGATCATGGCGAACGATTGGCTGAATTTTTCCACAAGATAGCAAAAAAATCGTTCCGGACAACACCTGCCGGCAAATTAAAACCGGCGGAAAGAGTGTCTCCGCCGGGGCATCCCGTTTTCCGGGTAATTCGTCAGGAACTTTTCCGAAGCCGCACGACGACGGGATGGTGGTCCGAATAGTCGACCGGAAGCACCTCGTAGGAGAGCGGTTCGAAACCGCCGCTCAACACGTAGTCGATACGCAGCATGTTGTAGAAACCGCGGAACGTATGCGAATAGCCCGACCCGCACTCACGGAAGGCGTCGCGCAGCCCCCGCGCCATCGTGCGGTAGACATACGACATGGGCGTATCGTTGAAATCGCCGCAGACGATCCGCCGCGTGCGCGTCGCACCCACGACCTGCGCGATGCTGTCGACCTGCGCGGCCCGAAGCACGCTATTCTCGCGCAAACGGGTCACGATACTGCGGATTTTGGTCTCGCGCGCCGTGTCCGAGAGAAACTGGTGGCTGGTGATGAACTGGTTGTCCGAAGCGTTGATGGCCGTCGAGCGCAGGTGGTTGTTGAAAACCCGCACGGTGTCCTCGCCCACAATCACGTCGGCCCAGACCGAAGACGAAGGCGTCAGCACGGTGTCCGAACGCAGGATGCGGTATTTGCTCAAGATGGTCAGCGTCGAGCCGTAGACCGAATCCGGGGCCTGCGTGCGTCCGAAGTGCGCGATCTCGTACTTCTCGCCCAGCAGCGAAAACTCCTCGGACTGCTCCGCGAGGCGGGCATTGAACTCCTGGAGGCAGATCAGGTCCGGAGCCTGCTCCTCAATCAGGCGCAGGATGTCGTCGACGCTGCTCCGGCCGTCCTCGCCGTAGAAACTGCGCACGTTGTAGCTCATAACCTTGACAGCAGCGCGGTCGAAGGCCGCCTCCGTGGCATAACTGCGGCGGATTTCGGGACGCCAGAAGAGCGAGACCTTGAAAAGCCCCGCCACGACGACTACCAGCATCGCCCCGGCGCACACCCAGCGCCAGCGGATGATCCAGTAGAGCGTCAGCACGACCGACGCGACATAGACCGCCGGAGCGGCCAGCCCCAGCACAGGAAAGAACCACACGCTGCCCGGATCGACATAGGGGACGAAATAGGTAAGAATCATCGTCGCACCCACGGCCAGCGTCACGAGCGTCAGCGCCAGGTCGACGAGCCGCATGACGAGACTGCGGCGCCGTTTCCCCGAAGGGCCTCCCCCGTATCCGTTATAGTAATCGGAAGCCATCGTCTAAAAACGGATCGTTCCCCGGCGTTTCCACCAATGCAGCAGCAGGAATCCCCACAGCATGCCGCCCACATGGGCGAAATGGGCCACGTTGCCCACGCCCCTCCATCCGAGGAACAGCTCGATGACGGCATAGATGATGACGAACCACTTGGCCTTCATCGGAATAGGCGGAATCAGCAGCATGATGACCGCATTGGGATGCATCACGCCGAACGCCAGCAGCAGGCCCATCACCGCGCCCGACGCGCCGACCAGCAGCAGCGGCAGCTCGCCGAACGCCAGCGCCGTGAGGTACTGGATCAGCGCCGCACCCACGCCGCAGACCATGTAGAAGGTCAGGAAACGCTGCGAGCCGAGTTCGTATTCGAGCGTACGCCCGAACATCCACAATGCGAACATGTTGAAGAAGATATGTTCGAAATTGGCATGCAGGAACATGTAGGTGATGAACTGGTAGGTATGGAAATAGGGCGTTCCCAGCGACAGGGCGCAATACTGCATGATCGTGTCGCCGACGGGCAGCAGCGCCGTGGCCATGTAAACCAGTACATTGATGATTATCAAATTCTTGACCACCGGAGGGGTCTGAAAATAGCGGTTCATGCGTTTTAATTTTTGCAAATGTAACTCTTTTCCGCCGGATTATCCCAACTTGGCGCGCAAATCTTCCGGCGTGATCTCGGCGGTGATCGCCTTGCCCGAGGGCGAAAAACTGAAACTGCCCGTGTCGGCCAGCTGTGCGAGCAGCGCCGCGGCCTCCTCGCGCGACAAGGTCCGCCCCGCACCCTTGGCGCCGGAGCGGGCCATCACGCCGGCGATCTTCTCGCGCCGCACATCGGAGAGCGACACCGGAGTCGCAAAGGCCTGCAACAAGTCGAACAGCAGCCGGTCCACGGCGTCGGCGGGCATGTCGGCGGGCGTGCCCCTCACTTCGACGGTCCCTTCGCCGCAGAAGTCGATGTCGAAGCCCAGGGCAGCGAACTCCACGGCATTCTCCTCCAGCAGGGCGTATTCGTCGCCCGAAAGGACCAGCCGTTCGGGGAACAGCAACTGCTGGCTCACCGACGAGCCGTTGCCCAGCATCCGGAGGTAATCCTCGTAAAGAATCCGCTCGCGGGCGCGCCGCACGTCGACCACTACGAAGCGGCCGCCCAGCAGAGCGGCGACATAACCGCCCGGCAGCGGCAGCGCATCGGTGAATTCCGGACGCTGCGGCATGTCGAACCGCTGCTGTTCGGGAGCGGCCGATGAAGGGATGAAATCCAGGGCGCTGTCGTCGAATCCGCCGCCCGAAGGGGTGATCTCGAAACCGCCGCCCGACTCGAACTCCTCGAACTCCCCGGCGTCCGCACCCGGCAGGGCGAATCCGCCCGCCGCGGCCTGCGGGAACGACGGCGCGGCGCTCCGGACTCCGCCCGTGCGCAATCCTCCGACCGCGCTGTCCGACACGACCCCGCCGTCGCGGTACGGCACGTCGAAGCCCGTGAAATCAACGTTCGGATCGGGCGCCGAAGGGTCGATATACTCCTCGCGGAAAGGGTTGTAGTCGCTGTTCGACATGGCCAGCGGCTCGCTGTACACGGCTCCTTTCTGCAAAACGGGAATCTCCACCGGGCTGTCCCGGTCGAAATCCATCAGCGGCACGGCGCCCGTTTTGGCCAGCGTCTCGCGCACGGCGGCGTTGACGATCTGCCACACGGCCTCCTCGTCGGCGAACTTGACCTCGGTTTTCTGCGGGTGCACGTTGACGTCGATACGCCCGGGATCGAGCGTCAGGTAGAGGAAATAGGAGGGCTGGCAGCTCTCGGGAATCAGCTTCTCGTAGGCTTTCAGAATGGCGCTCGTCAGATAGGTGCTCTTGAAAAAGCGCCCGTTGACAAAAAGGTATTGCTCCGTGTTGCGTTTCTTGGCGGCAGCCGGACGGCCGATATATCCCTCGATGCAGGCGATCGAAGTGTCGGCCTCGACCTCCAGCAGGTTCTGCTTGATGTGACGCCCCACCACGTCGACGATGCGTCCCGCCAGCGACCCGGCCTGCAACGTATAGACCGGAGCGTCGTTGGCGTAGAGTTCGAAGGCGATCTGCGGGTTACAGAGCGCGATGCGCTGGAACTCGGCCTTGATCTGCGACGCCGAGGTGGTGCTCTTGTCCAGAAAACGGCGGCGCGCCGGAACGTTGTAGAAAAGGTTGCGCACGAAGAACTGCGAACCCACGGGACACATCACCGGGTTCTGCGCCGCGAACTGCCCGCCGTTGATCTCGGTCTGCGTACCCACCTCGTCGCCGGCCTGCCGGGTGCGCAGTTCGACCTGCGACACGGCGGCGATCGAAGCCAGGGCCTCGCCGCGGAATCCGAACGTGTGCAGGGCGTAAATATCCTCCACGGCCCCGATCTTGCTCGTGGCGTGGCGGTCGAAGGCCATGCGCGCGTCGATGGGCGACATGCCACAGCCGTCGTCGACGATTTGGATCAGGTCCTTGCCGCCGTCGCGGAAGTTGACCTTCACCGAAGTCGCCCCGGCGTCGATGGCGTTCTCCATCATCTCCTTCACCACCGAGGCGGGCCGGTTGACGACCTCGCCCGCGGCGATCTGGTTGGCAACGACCTCGGGTAATAATCTGATCTTGTCTGCCATTTACTCCTCGTAATCGTTGGGAACGACCCTAATAGGCGCATAGGGATTGAACTCCTCCTCCCCGACCTGCTGCGTTTCGGTCGCGGGTGCGGTCCGCGCGCGCAGGAACACATCGGCCAGCTTCGGGTAGAGCAGGTAGATGAAAAGCAGCACCAGCACGGCCCCCGCGGCCATCTTCAGCACACGGATACGCCCCCGCTCCTCCTCGTTCGAACGCCGCGCATCCCGGGCTTCGCGCTGGGTGCGGATGTACTGTCCGGGCTGGTATTCGCGGTCGGCATCCTCGGCGCGCTCGCCGCGCAACTCGGCACGGCGCTGTTCACGGGCCTCCTTCTCGGGGTCGTAATAACGCGGAATGTAATTGAATTTGTTCGGGTGCCGTTTGAAAGGGGTAAAGCCTAACATGGTCGTTCTATTTTTTGTAAAGATACGAATATCTTCGCAATTTTATTGCATGACTCTCTTTATTGTGGTTGCATTGCGACAAGCCCCCGCCTCAGGCGGGGGTTTAGGGGTGGGTCAGATTTGCAAACGCGGCATTCCGCCGCCAATTACAAGCCGGAATCAATGTACGAACGATTGATAATGCATCCCGGATTATTACCTGAAGAAGCTTTTCATCCGTTCGAAAATATTCTGGTTCTTGACCGACTCCGCCTTCTGGAAAGAGGGCTGCGCGGCCAACTGCTCGACGAGTTTTCGCTCCTCAGCCGAGAGTTTCGACGGAACGGTGATGTCCACCACCACCAGTTCGTCGCCGCGACCGTAGCCGTTCACGTCGGGCAGTCCCTTGCCGCCCAGGCGCAGCACCTTGCCGGCATGCGTTCCCGGGGCGATCTTGATCTTGGCGCGCCCGTCCACCGTCGGAACCTCGACCGTACCGCCCAACAGGGCCGTCGTCACGGTGATGTTCAGGTTGTGGATCAGATCGTTGCCGTCACGCACCAGTTCGGGGTTGCGCTCCTCCTCGATCACCACCTGCAGGTCGCCGTTCACGCCGCCCTGACGCGCGGCGTTGCCCTTGCCCGTGACGGTGAGGACCATACCCTCGCCCACGCCGGCCGGGATCTTGATCTCCACGACCTCCTGCCCGCGCAGCGTGCCTTCGCCCTTGCACTTGTCGCACGACGCGGTGATCACCTTGCCCGTGCCGCCGCACGTGGGGCACACGCCCTGCGTCTGCATCCGGCCGAAGAAGGTGTTCTCCACCCGCGTCACATAGCCCGTGCCGTTGCAGGTCGAACAGGTCGAATAGGAATTGGCGTCCCTGGCTCCCGAGCCGCCGCACTTGTCGCAGGCGACGGTCTTGTTGATCTTGAGTTTCTTCGTAACTCCGTTGGCGATCTCGGCCAGCGTCAGACGGACCCGCACGCGGATGTCCGAGCCGCGGTTCACGCGCCGTCCCCCGCCGCCGTTCGACGAGCGGAATCCGCCCCCGAAATGGCCGCCGAAAATGTCGCCGAACTGCGAGAAGATGTCCTCCATCGAGAACCCTCCGCCGCCGAAGCCGCCGAAGCCGCCGGCCCCGCCGCCTGCCGCGCCGCTCATTCCGGCATGGCCGAACTGGTCGTAACGGGCGCGCTTGTCGGGGTTCGACAGCACGTCGTAGGCCTCTGCGGCCTCCTTGAATTTCTCCTCGGCCTCCTTGTCCCCGGGGTTTTTGTCGGGGTGGAACTGGATGGCCGCTTTGCGGTAGGCCTTCTTTATTTCGTCTGCGTTAGCGTTCTTCGCAACGCCCAGCACTTCGTAGTAATCCCTTTTTTCTGCCATGGTCTTACTCTCCTACAACTACTTTTGCGAAGCGCAGCACCTTCTCGCCCAGCATGTAACCCGTCTGAACGACGTCGATGACCTTGCCCTTCTTCTCGTCGCCGGCGGCGAACCGGGCAACGGCCTCCGAAAAATCGGCGTCGAACTCCTTGTCCAGCACCTCGATCTCGGTCACGCCCTTGCGGCGGAGCGCCTCGGTAAATTTCTGTGAAATGAGCGTCACACCCGCCCGCAGCGCCTCCAGATCGTCGCTCTTCTGCATGGCGTCCACGGCGCGCTGCACGTCGTCGCGCACAGGCAGCATCTCCAGCAGCACGTCGCGGCCCCCGGTCTGCACCAGGTCCATCTTCTCCTTGAGCGTGCGCTTGCGGTAGTTGTCGAACTCGGCTTGCAGGCGGACGTACTTGTCCTGCCACTGGGCCACGGCCTCTTCGAGCGCCTTGGCTGCGTCGGCTTCGGCAGCGGGTTCACCGTCTGCCAATGTGTCAGTCGCCTCGTCGGTTTCATCTGACACATTGGCACAAGGCTCCCCGTCGCACGACGGATAGCCATCGCCGGGGGCGAACCCTTCGTCGCCGCTAACAGCCTCATTATAAACTTTTTCTTTTTTCATATCTTGTGATTTTTCAGTTTTCCTCCCCTTATTCGAACAAATTGCATACCAACCCGGCCAAGAGGCGGTCTTCAAGGGCAATGCCTGCATGCCGGGCATCGAACCGGCCTGCGCGCCACCGTCCCAAAGCCGCTTCGCGGCAAGGCGGCGCTTATCCGATGATGAAAATGGCCGGGCGCCTGTTCATTTCGGGCAGCTGGCGGCGGCGCCACTCCCCGGCCGTATGGGTCTCGATCCGCTCGTCCGGAGCCGTGAGGTCCACGGCGACGGTCAGGCGCGTCTGGTCTCCGAGCGTCTGCACCAACTGCTCCATCAGCTTCACGTTGCGGTACGGAGCTTCGATGAAAAGCTGCGACTGCCCCTCCGACAGCGCACGGCGTTCGAAAAAACGGATGGCCCGGGTCCGTTCGGGCGGCTTCACGGGCAGGTAGCCGTTGAAAGCGAACGACTGTCCGTTGAGTCCCGAGGCCATCACCGCCAAAATGATCGACGACGGGCCGACGAGCGGCACGACGCGGATGCCGCGGCGGTGGCACGCCCCGACGACCGGCGCCCCGGGATCCGCCACGCCCGGCACGCCCGCCTCGGAGATCACCCCCGCCGAGCGGCCTTCGAGCAGCGGCGCGATCAGCGCCTCGATTTCGCGGCCGGCCGCGGTATGCTCGTTCAGTTCGCGGAATTCCAGTTCGCCGATGGGCCGCGCGATGCAGGCCTTCGACAGAAAACGCCGCGCCGTGCGGGTGTTCTCGACGATGAAGTAGTCCAGCGCATCCATCACGGCCCGGTTGGCCGCAGGCAGCACGTCCCACGGCGCCGTTTCGTCCGAAATCGGACAGGGAATCAGGTATAAAATTCCAAATTCAGAATTCATAATGCATAATTAATTAGGTTCGCAGGCATAATTCTGAATTGTGAATTCTGAATTATGAATTGCGCTCCGCGCCTTATTCCTTGAGGTAGATTCGTTTCACACGCGACGAGACCGACGTCATAATCTCGTAGGGTATCGTGTCGAGCACCCGGGCCATCGTTTCGAGGTCGTTGCCCGGCTCGGCGGAGAAGACCGTCACTTCGTCGCCCTCGCCGACGCCCGGAATGTCCGTGATGTCGATCATGCAGCTGTCCATGCAGACGCGGCCCACGATCGGCGCAGGCCGCCCGGCCACGCGCATCGACCAGCGTCCGCATCCCAGATGGCGGTCCAGCCCGTCGGCGTAACCGATCGGCACGGTCGCCGTCACGGTCGGCCGCAGCAATTTCCCGGCGCGCCCGTAGCCCACGGCGTCGCCCGCTTCGAGACGCTTGATCTGCACGATGCGGGTTTTGAGCGCCGAAACCGGGCGCAGGCCCGCATTGTGCTCCCAGCCGAAGCCGTAAAGCCCCAGCCCGAGGCGGCACATGTCGAACCGCGCCTCGGGGAACCGCTCGATGGCCGCCGAATTGGCCGTATGGCGGATGACGGAATAGGGCAGCGACGCGGCTACGGCGGCGCTCATGCGGTCGTAGCGCGCGATCTGCTCCCGGGTGTAGGCATCCTCTTCGGGCATGTCGGCGCAGTTCAGGTGCGAAAAGACCGACGCCACCTTCACGGCGGGCAATGTCGGCAGCACCTCGCACAACCGCCCGATCTCCCCCTCCATGAATCCCAGCCGGTGCATGCCCGTATCGAGCTTGATGTGAACCGGATAGCGGGTTTCGCCCGCATGCGACACCGCATCGGCGAAATCGGCGAGCGAACGGAAACTGTATATCTCGGGTTCGAGGCGGTTGGTGATCATCTGGTCGAAACTGTCGGCGTCGGCATTCAGCACCACGACGGGCATCGTGATCCCCCGCTCGCGCAACAGCACGCCCTCGTCGGCGAACGCCACGGCGAGGTAGTCGACGCCCTGATGCTGGAGCATCTGCGCCACCTCGAAATCCCCCGCGCCGTACGAACCCGCCTTGACCATCGCCACGAGCCGGGTCCGAAAGTCGAGCTTCGAGCGAAAATAGTTCAGGTTGTGGATCATGGCGTCGAGATCGACCTCCAGCACCGTCGTGTGGCTCTTGCGCGCCAGCGCATGCGCGAGTTTCTCGAAACGGTACTCCCGCGCGCCTTTCAACAAGACGGCACGCCCGGCCACGGCCCTGCGGCCGATGCGGGCGATGCACTCGTCGGTCGAGGCGTAAAACTCCCTGTCGCAGCCGAACAGCGCGGCGTAACGCTTCAGTTTGGGACCGATGCCGACGAGCGTGTCTATGCCTGCCCGCGCAACCATTCCCGCCACGCGGCCGTAAAGTTCGTCGTCGGTCAGCCCGCTCTGCGCGATGTCCGACAGCACGAGCGTCCGGCGGCGCGACAACGCCACGTTGTGCAGGTAGTCGAGCGCCAGGGCCAGCGAGTTGAGATCGAGGTTGTAGGCGTCGTTGATCAGCACCGAGTCGTTGATGCCGTCCTTGACTTCGAGACGCATGGCGACCTCGGGAGCTTCGGTAAACGACGGCGCGGGATAGCCCATCGCCGCGCAGAACGCCTCGACGATCCGGGCGTTGCGGCGTGACGCCTCGTTGCCGATCAGCGTCTCCGGGACCTCGGGGCATGAGGCCGCGTCGCAGAGCTTCCGCCCCGCGAAGCGCGAGGCGATCATGCGGCCCAGCGGCTCGTAATAACTGTGGTAAACGATGGTCTCGGCACGGTGGGCCAGAACCATCTTTTCGTCGCATTTCTGCTCCAGGTTGAGGAAATTCTCCTGGTGCGCGTCGCCGATCGAGGTGAAAACCACCACGTCGGGACGGATGATGCGCTCCAGCCGCGCCATCTCCCCGGGTTTCGAAATCCCCGCCTCGATCAGCGCCAGCTGCTCGTCGCCCTCGATCATCAGCACCGACAGCGGCACGCCCAGCTGCGAATTGTAGCTCTTGGGCGAACGGTAGCACTTCATCCCCGCGGGCAGTTCCTCGGCAATCCACTCCTTGATGACCGTCTTGCCGTTCGAACCGGTGATGCCCACCACCGTTCCCCGGAACTGCGCCCGGTGATAGGCCGCCAGACACTGCAAGGCCGCAATGGCGTTTTCAACAACCACGTAACCGCACTCCGGCAGGGCTTCGAGAGGCCGTTCGACCATAAAAGCCCGCACGCCGCGCGCATACATCTGCGCCACGAACGCATGCGAATCGTGGTTCGCGCCGCACATGGCGACGAACACCGGTCCCGAGCCAAGCTCGCACGTCAGCGAGCGGCTGTCGGTCACCACCGACTGCACTTCGCAGTCCGTTCCGGAGAACCTGCCGCCCACGACGGCGGCGATTTGCGAAAGACGATATTTCATAAAATACCCAATGGTTTATCTTTTGTACTTTCATTTCCAAAAGTACGAAAATATTTACAGCTCTTTGCCGCTTTCTGGTCGTCAAAAAGACTCAATCCGCGACATAGTCGCCGGATCTTTGTATCTTTTTTCCGCAAAAAGGTTCCCAAAAACTCTCCGACGGATGCCTACGCTTACAACGGCTCCGGCATCGAGTCGGAATCACTCGCCGCAAACGGCGGAGCAGGCGTAAGACGCCTGTTTTATGAGTACTTGCGCAGGACGGAATCGGAATCGCAATAACCTACCCTCGCCCCTAAAAGCGGTTTTAAACCGCCGCATGATCGCTTGGAGCGGAAAGAGATCGTCCGATGGTCCGCGCGCCCGGAGCGGGAGGCTGGCAAAGGCGTCCGCAGGCGAGAGCAGACAGCGTGCTGTTTACCGAGCCGCCACAGTCTAAACGGCGCGTGTTTTTGCGCCGTAAAGGCTTGATCTTACTGCGCCCGTTCAGCGCGGACAGGAGGACAATCCCGCGTAAAGCGACATGCGGAGAACTTTGGGTACCTTTTGCGGTCAAAAGGTACAAAGAACAGCAGCAGTCGCAGACTGCAAAATCACGACAGATCAAACGTCACGATCGTAATTCCCGCACCGCCCCGGTCGGCATGTTCGTCGACCGCCGAGGCGATCTCCGGCACCGTGCGCAGGTAGCGGCGAATCTCCTCCTTCAAAGCCCCCGTGCCCTTGCCGTGGAGAATCGACACCGTGCCCACGCCCACCATCAGCGCGTCGTCGATGAAGTTGCGCACCTCGTCCAGCGCATCGGCGGCCCGCATGCCGCGCACGTCGATGTGATCCTTGAAGTTGAGTTTGCGCGACGAGATGTCCACCGAGAGCACCGTACGGGCCGCAACGGGGCGTGTCGCCTCGCGGTATTCGTTGTTCGAAACCACCGTCAGCAGCCCTTTGTCCACCGTCGTGAGTATCTGTCCGAACGCCACCTGCGCCCGCTTTCCCTTCACCGACTGCACCACGCCGACCATCTCCTGCCCGGCCATGCGGACTTTCGACCCGGCGACCACTTCGCGCGGCTTTTCGGGCTGCGGAGCGGCCTCCCCGGCTGCCGGCTGCGCGCCCTGCTGCGCCCTGCGCTCGGCGCGCCGTCGGCGGCGGCGTTCGATACGCTCGATCTCGCGGGCCACGGCGGCTTCGTTCCCGGCCTCGTCGGCCTTCTCGACCGCCTCGCGGAAGTCGTCCAGCTCGCGCCGCGCCAGCCGCGTCAGCTCCTTCTCGGCCTGCGCCTCGCGGATGGTTTTAATCGTATTTTCTATCTGTTTGTTGGCGTCGGCGATCAACTGCCGGGCCTCCTGCTTGGCCTTTTTCAGAATCTCCTGCCGCTCGGCGCGGATCTTCGCCAGCTGCTCGGCATAGTTCTGCTCCAACTCCTCGACCTTGCGGTCCGTCAGACGGATGCGATCGCGCTTCTGCTCCCAGTAATGCTTGTCGCGGGCGATCTCGCGCAGCTGTTTCTCGATATTGATGTGATCCGACCCGGCCTTCTCGCTCGCCGCACGGATAATATCCTCCGGAAGCCCGATCTTGCGGGCGATCTCCACGGCGAACGAACTGCCCGGCTTGCCCATTTCCAGCCGGAACAGCGGCCGGATGTTCTGCACGTCGAACATCATCGCGCCGTTGGCGATACCCTCCACCGACGCGGCGTAATACTTGATATTGGCGTAGTGGGTCGTGATCACGCCGTAACACCCCCTGCCGAGCAGACGCTCGAGGATCGCCTCGGCGATGGCCCCGCCGATGACCGGCTCGGTTCCCGACCCGAACTCGTCGATCAGCACCAGCGTGCGGCCCGAAGCGCCCGCCAGCATGTGCTTCATGTTCAGCAGGTGCGACGAATAGGTCGACAGGTCGTTGTCGATCGACTGCTCGTCGCCGATGTCGATGAAAATGCTCTCGAAGACCGGCAGTTCGGAGACCTCGGAGACCGGAACCGGAAACCCGCACTGGAACATGTACTGCACGATGCCCGTGGTTTTCAGGCAGACCGACTTGCCGCCGGCGTTGGGTCCCGAGATGACGAGAATGCGCTTGCGACGGTCGAGCTGCAAATCCAGCGGCACGATCTCGCGCCCCGCAGCCCGCAGCGTCTGCTGCAACAGCGGGTGGCGGGCGTTTTTCAGCACCAGCCTGTCGTCCGTCGAGAGGATCGGCCGCACGCATCCGTTCTCCGAAGCCCAGCGGCCCTTGGCGCGCAGCATGTCGATCTCGGCCAGGTAGTCGCCCGAATCGGCGATCAGCCCCGCGTCGGGACGGATCGCTTCGGTAAACTCCGTGAGGATGCGCACCACCTCGCGCCGCTCGGCGTACTCCAGTTCGCGCAGTTCGTTGTTGATCTCCACCACCTCGACCGGTTCGACGTAGAAGGTTTTGCCCGTCGCCGATTCGTCGTGGATAAAGCCGTTCAGTTTGCGTTTGTTGCCCGCCGAAACCGGGATCACGGCCTTGCCGTCGCGGATCGAGATCTGGGCGTCGGCATCGACGATGCCCGCCCCCTTGGCCGCAGACAGCACGGCCTGCAACCGCTTGGCCGCCTGTCCTTCGCGTTCGCGGATGGAGCGGCGGATCTCCTGCAGGGCGGGCGAGGCGTTGTCCTTCACCTGGCCGAAGCGGTCGAGAATGCCGTCGATGCGCTGCACGATCTCCGGAAAGGCCGCAACGCCCCGCGTGCGGGCATGGAGGGCCGGATAACGCTCCTCGCGGCTGATGATGAACGAGACGATGCCGCCGATTGCGGCCAGCGCCCGGCGCAGGGTCACGACCTCCTCCACGTCGAGGAACGAACCTTCGACGCGCAGTTTGGCGACGATGTAATCGACGTCGGGGTACTCGCCCCCGGGGAAATCATGCTCCATATCCAGCAGCAGGCGCATTTCGTCGGCGAGCGCCAGCCGCCGTTCGATCTCGCGCGCAGAGGTCGAAAAGCCCTCCGCGGCGAGCCGCTCGCGGGCGGCGCGCATGGTGCAACGGGCCGCGACCTGCTCGCGGAGCCGGTCGAAACCTATCTTTTGCTCGAATGTAGCAGGGTAAATCATGAGGAATGAAAAATTAAAAATGAAAAATTAAGAATTGGCCGACCGTCCGAAGATTCATTTTGCGCTCTCGATATGGCAATATGGCCGGACGGGACATGATGAAAAACATTCCTGCCGGCTCCTTTCCAATTTTTAATTCTTAATTTTTAATTCTTAATTTCACCGAGTCCCGCTCGGCCCTGGCCGCAGCTTTGGCGGCTTTGCGCTCGGCCTTCTCCTGCATCTTCTCGGGACTGCGCCCGAAAAGCGAGAAATGCACGTAGCGGCCGGGATACTGCTCGAGGTTGGCCAGCAGCGAGGCGAGATTAGCGCTGGCCTCGGTCAGCGAATCGTAGAGCGCAGGATCGTTCATCAGTTTGCCGACGGTCCCCTCGCCCGCCTCGACCTTTGCCAGCAGTCCGTTCACCTCGTCCACGGCGTCCGTAAGCCTGCGGGCGAACCCGGCGTCGGCCAGCTCCCCGGTTATCCGGTTCAGGCTGCCGACGATGCTGTCCACACGCGGGGTGTTCCTGCCCAGCATCGCGGAGAACTCCGTAAGGTCGTCGACGGCGGCTTTCAGGTTGCGCTTCTCGGCGTCGAGCAGGCCGGCCATGTCGCCCGTAATGGCGTTCAGGTGGCTCAACGTCCCGGAAATATTCTGCGCGTTGGCCTCCATCAGGCGATTGAGATTGGTCAGCGTGCGCGAGAGGTCGCCCGTCACCTGCGACACCTTCTGCTTGAAGAAATCCAGCTCCGACCCGGCCACGTCCATCAGGTCGCGTTCGCGCACCGAGCGCAGCGTGTCGCCCTTCTGGAGATAGGTGCGCGCCGTGCCGTAGTTGATTTCGATGGCCTTTCCGCCCATCAGCCCGTTGCTGTAAATCTTGGCCTCGGAGTCGGTCGGAATGTGATACTGACGTTTGATGGTGAACTGCAACACGACGTTGTCGCTGCGCTGCGGATCGAACGAAATGCCCGTCACCGTACCGATCTTGACGCCTTTCATCATAATCGGCGACGCCGCCTGCACGCCGTTGATCTGGTCGTAGGCGGCGTAATAGACCGAATTGCGGCTGAAAATGTCGAATCCTTTCAAAAACCGGATTCCGGCCCACGCGGCAATGATCATCGTCACGCCGAAAATTCCGATTTTAACTTCCCTTTTCATATCTGTACTTTTATTTTACAATTTGCGTACCCCGGCACGCGACCACGAAGGCCCCGGGGAATACCTTGCGCACCTCGGCCAGCTTCCGCTGTGCGGCTTCACGGGTGCCGTACTCGCCCACACCGTATTTATAGGGGAACCGCCCCTCGGCCGCATACTCCTTCACCTTGCCGCGGTAGGCGCGGAACTGCGCCGAGGCGAGGGGTACGGACGACGCCGAAGCCATCACCTGAATCGTATAGCGCAGGGGCTGTACGGCCGGTCTCTCCGGGGTTCTGACCGGAGCTGCCGCTGCGGTCTTTTCAGCGGACTTTGCCGCAGGCTTTTCAACGCTCTTTTCCGCGGCCTTTCCGGCAGACTTTTCCGCAGACTGTTCAGCGGCCGGTTTCGCGGCAGCGGCCTGCTCCTCCTCGGCCATCCGGGTCCCGAGCACATAGGCCGAATAGTTGCGGATCGCCTGGTAGAGCGACCGGGCGATCTCGTTCTGCCCCTTATCGGACTTCATGTAGGCCAGTTCCTGCTGGTTGGACATGAACCCGATCTCGGTCAGCACGCCCGGCATGTCCGTCGCATAGAGCACCCGCAGCAGCTGCGGCTTTATGCCGCGCGAATGGCGGCCCGCCTTGAGGTAGCTGTTCTGAATGCAGCGGGCGAAAGCCATGCTGTATTCGCCGTAGGTGAACTGGAGATTCTGAATGTAAGCCCGCACGATGGCCGCCGTCCGTTCGTCGGACATGTCGATCAGATCCTCGCGGTTGTTTTCGAACAGGGCGTTCTCGTTGTAGCGCTGCTCCTTCGAACTCTCGCCCATGATCAGCGTCTCGACGCCCCGCACGCCCGTCGCCCGGGGCGCGGCGTTGGCGTGGATCGAGATGAAGAGGTCGCCCCCGGCCTTGTTGGCAATGTCGGCCCGCGCCTGCAGGTCGGCCGCCAGGTCCGCTCCCAGAGTCCTGTCCGCCGTGCGGGTGTAGACCACCTTCACGCCCGGCATCCCCTCCTCGACGAGCTTTCCGAGCTTGAGCGCCACCTTCAGCGTGAGGTCCTTTTCATAGACCCCGCCGTAGTGCGCGCCGGGGAATTTTCCCCCGTGCCCGGCGTCGATGACCACGACTTCGACGCCGTGCGCAATATTCCCCGCAGACGCAACGTTCATAAGAACAGTTGCGGCCGCGAAGGCGAATAGCAGCAAAAGTCGTGTGCGCATATTTAATGGTACCAAGTGTGAGCTTTCTATAAATTTTTACCTATCTTTGTCGGGCCGAAAACGCGGCGGGAGGGGCACAGAACCTCGATCCGGGCGTTTTTGCCGACTTGTCGGCAAAGGTATGGAAAATTTTTGGGATTTTGGATAAAATTAGGGTAAAATATCTCTTGTCGGCGACGGTGATTCTGCTGTTTGCCCAGATCGTACTGGGCGGCGGAGCGCCCCGCACGACCCGCAATCCCGCCCCCGGGGACACCGTCCCGGTTCCGTTCCGCGCCGACGCGATACGTCCCGACACGAGCGCACGTCCGCCTTTTGTCACCCCCTCGCGGCGCGAGGCCCGCAGGCAGGCGCGCGAAGAGGCCCGGCGGCGCGAAGCGTTCAACGCACTGCCGCAGGAGGAGAAGGATTCGCTCTTTTCGGCGCAGGTCGACTCGCTCGTGGCGCAGAAGGCCGATTCTCCGGGCGCGGCACGGCCCGACTCGCTCGCCGCCGACACGCTCCGCCGCGATTCGGTGAAGACGCCGCGGCCCGCAGGGGCGTTCCTCGACGACCCGATCACGGGCAAGAACACCGACTCGCTGGTCTACGACGTGCGCAACAAGCTGGTCTACATCTACAACAAGGGCGACGTCACCTACCAGAACAGCAACCTCAAGGCCGACTACATGCGCATCGACATGGATTCGAAGATGGTCTACGCCTACGGCAAGCCCGACACGCTCGACGGCAAGGATATTGTCACCAAACCCGAATTCACCGAAGGGTCGGCCACCTACCAGATGGACACGATCACCTACAACCTCGACTCGAAGAAGGCGAAGATCAAGGGCGTGGCCACGCAGCAGGGCGACGGCTGGCTGGTGGGCGGCAGCGTGAAGAAGATGCCCGACAACACGATCAACATCGAGCACGGCAAGTACACCACCTGCGACCATACGGACCACCCCCACTTCTACCTGGCGATGACCAAGGCGAAGGTCATACCCGGCAAGAAGGTGATCACCGGCCCGGCCTACCTGGTGATGGAGGACGTGCCGATCTACTTCCTCGGCATCCCCGAGGGCTTCTTCCCGATCAACATGGGCCCCAAGTCGGGCCTGCTGATGCCCACCTACGGCGAGGAGTACTCCAAAGGTTTCTTCCTGCGCAACCTGGGCTATTACTTCACCCTGGGCGAATACGCCGACCTGGCGGTGCGCGGCGGATTCTACACGCTGGGATCGTGGGAGGCTTCGGCCGCCTCGCGCTACATCAAGCGCTACAAGTACAGCGGCAGTTTCAACATGCAGTATTCGAATGTCAAGACGGGCGAAAAGGGCGAGGACGACTACATCAAGCAGAGCAACTTCCGCATCCAGTGGACCCACTCGCAGGACCCCAAGGCCAACCCGGGTTCGACCTTCTCGGCCTCGGTGAACTTCGCCACGAGCGGTTACAGCCGCTATTCGGCCACGAACCTCAACGACATCCTCTCGACGCAGACCAACTCGACGGTCTCCTACTCGAAGAACTGGGCCGGAACGCCCTTCTCGCTGTCGGCGAACATGGCCATCTCGCAGAACTCGCAGAACAAGACCATCTCCATCACGCTCCCCACGATGGTCTTCAACGTCTCGCGCTTCTACCCCTTCAAACGCAAGGAGAAGCAGGGCAAGGACCGCTGGTACGAGAAGATCTCGATGCAGTACACGGGTAAGATGACCAACTCGGTGACCACCACCGAATCGGAGGTCTTCTCCAAGGAGACGCTCGAAAACATGAAGAACGGCATCGAGCACTCGATTCCGATTTCGGCGTCGTTCAACCTGTTAAACTACATCAACCTCTCGCCGTCGGTCAACTACAACGAGAAGTGGTATTTCAAGAAGGTCGAGTTCGAGTGGAACCCCGTCACCAACCAGACCGACACGCTGCCGACGAACTACGGTTTCTACCGCCTCTACAACTACAACTTCAGCGTTTCGGCCTCCACGACGGTCTACGGCATGTACGACTTCACGAAGAAGAGCCGCGACCGCAAGATCCAGGCGATCCGCCACACGCTGACCCCCTCGATCGGCTTCTCCTACGCCCCGGACTTCAGCGACCCCAAATACGGCTACTACCAGACCCGCCAGACCGACTCCACGGGCCGCTTCACGACCTATTCGCCCTATGCCGTCAACGCCTACGGCGTCCCCTCGTCGGGCCGTTCGATGTCGATGAACTTCTCGCTGTCGCAGAACCTCGAAATGAAGGTCCTCTCGAAACGCGACACCTCGGGCGTGAAGAAGATCAAGCTGATCGACGAACTGCGCATCAGCGGTTCGTACAACTTCCTGGCCGACTCGATGGGACTTTCGAACATCCCGGTCTCGTTCCGTACGACGCTGTTCAACAATTTCGGCATCAACCTCTCGCTGACGCTCGACCCCTACCGCGTCTCGCCCGAGGGCAAGCGTTACAACAAGCTCTTCTTCCCGGGCCGCGTCGTCTCGACGGGCTGGTCGTTCGGCTATACGTTCAAATCGCGCAACGACCGGAGCGAAACGGCCATCAACGACATCACGTCGATACCTCCGGAGTACCAGAACCCGTTCTACGACCCTTACGGGCAAATGGACCCCGTGCTGCGAAGACAGTACATGGCGCAAAGCTACTACGACTTCTCGCTGCCGTGGAACTTCGGATTCAACTACGCGGTCAACTATTCGATCTCGTACACCAACAACGGCACGACGGGCTACCGGAAGAACGTCACCCAAACCATCGGCTTCAACGGTTCGCTGAACGTCACCCCCAAGACGGGCATCACCTTCCAGGGCGGCTACGACATCAAGGCCAACAAACTGACCACCTCGTCGGTCTCGATCACGCGCGACCTCCACTGCTGGCAGATGTCCTTTTCATGGATTCCGTTCGGCTACCACCGTTCGTGGAGTTTCAACATCGGCGTCAAGGCCGCATCGCTCTCCGACCTGAAATACGACAAATCGCAGTCGATGTACGACAATATGTATTGACGCATACCTGCCCGACCAAAACCTTATACATACAGGACTTTCCATCTGTAACGGCAAAACGCCGAAACAGCTATTTCCGCGTCACCGGCGCCGGCGCGCGGTCGATGTAATTGGGATAGCGGAACTGCGGCATCCCGAGGGCCATCACCGCGCAGATGCGGCGGTCGCCCAGTCCCAGCATCGCGGCCAGCTTCGCCTTCCTGTCCTGCCGGACGGCCGTCAGCACGAACCCCATGTATATCTGGCTCACGCCCAGCGCCTCGGCCATCAGTGAAGCGTTTTCATACGCCAGGTTCCCGTCCTCCGCACCGAACCGGCTTTCCCTGGGCGCATGGATGAACAGCACCGCCGTCGCGCCCCGCAGCACGCGGTCGCGGCCCTCGGCATATTCGCGCCGCAGGCGTTTGAACACCGGCACATAGCGATAAACGCCCGGCACGAGGCGGTTCAGCCACGGCCGCACGAGCGGATGCAGCAGCCGCTTTTCGAGTGTGCCGAAAATCCGAGCGTATATTCCGTGACAGCGCGCAGCTGCGCCGCGTCGGTCACCAGCGTATACCCCAGCTGGCGGGCATTGCTCGCCGTCGGGGCGCGGTCCGCCGCCGCAACGATGCGGTCCAGCAGCTCCTGCGGCACGGGGCGCGCCGAAAGTGCGCGGTTCGACCGCCGCACGGCCAGCAGCAGTTCCACCTGCTCGGGCGTGGGCATCGCGCCGTAATCCACCGCATGCACCCGCTCGGCCGGAAACTCCGCATGGTTCACCGCCCCCGTGGGGCAGGCGGCCACGCAATGTCCGCAAAGGATGCAGTTTTCGGGTTTATGCAGCGTCACGTCGCCTCCGGCTTTTTCCTGCACGAAAATCTGCGAAGGGCACACCTTCACGCAGCGGCCGCAGCGGATGCAGCTCGCATCATTCACACCGATCGTATCCATAATTTTCGTATCTTTAATGTCGTAACGGCACCTCTATAAAATAAAACGCCCGCCATGCATCCGGTCATCATCCGCCCTTCCGGCCCACTGTCCGCCGGCGAATACCCCGAAGCGGGCGCTCCCCACGTCGAAATGCTCCTGCGCGGATAAAAAAATCCGGCGGCAAGGTTCTCCCCGCCGCCGGACCGTCAGTCATCAATGTTTCACGCCCTCCATTTCGGCCGGGTTGTGCCTGTATTTGAAAACCACGGCGAAAACCACGGCCACCACGAGCGCGTACCCTGCGAAGATGAACCAAGAATCGGGCCACCCGTATGCGTCCACGACGGCGCCCGCGGCATACGAGCCGAAGAAGGCGCCGAAACCGTTGGTCATGATCATAAAGACGCCCTGCGCCGAGGAGCGGATCTCGCGGCTGGTCTCCTTTTCGACGAAGAGCGAGCCGGAGATGTTGAAGAAGTCGAACGCCACGCCGTAGACGATCATCGAAAGCACGAGGAACGCCGCGCCCGATCCCGGATCGCCGATGCCGAAGAACCCGAAGCGCAGCACCCAGGCCAGCATCGAAATCAGCATCACTTTCTTAATGCCGAAACGCCGGAGGAAGAAAGGAATCAGCAGAATGCAGAGCGTTTCGGACATCTGCGACAGCGAGAGCAGGATTACCGAGTGCTTCACGATGGCCGAATCGGCATACTGCGGCATCGAGCCGAAATTCTGAATGTAGCTGTCGCCGAAGGCGTTGGTGATCTGCAAAGCGGCGCCCAGCAGCATCGAGAAGATGAAGAAAATGGCCATCCGCTTCTCCTTGAAGAGCGCGAAGGCCCGCAGGCCCAGCGTATCGACCCACGACTGCTTCTGCGCGCTGCGCTCGACGGGACACCCCGGCAGCGAGAACGAGTAGGCCGCCAGTACGAACGACAGCAGGGCCGAAACGTAGAGCTGCCACTCGGTGAGCTTGATCTGCACCCCCCCGATGTGCGTCAGGTCGACGAACCACATGGCGGCGATGAATCCCACGGTTCCCCATACGCGGATGGGCGGGAAATGCTTCACGGTATCGAGCCGGGCCAGATCGAGGGCATTGTAGGCCACGGAGTTCGACAGGGCGATGGTCGGCATGTAGAACATCACGCTCAGCAGCATGCAGCTGTACAGCGGGGCGTAAGCCGTCTGCGAGGCCGCGGCGATGAGAAACGCGCCGCTGATGAAATGGCAGATGCCCAGCAGTTTCTGCGCCGGAATCCAGCGGTCGGCGATAATTCCCATCACGGCGGGCATGAACAGCGAGGCGATTCCCATCGTCGCGAAGAAGCTGCCGATCTGCAATCCCGAGAAGTCGAGTCCGCCTCCCAGGTAGGCGCCCAGCGAGATAAGCCACGAACCCCAGATCGCATACTGAAGGAAGTTCATGACGATAAGCCGAAATTTAATTCCCATAATTTTCTGATTTTGTGTAAATTTTAAGTTTCAAGCGGTTTTTTCTGCGTAGATTAAAACAAATGTACGAAATTTTTTCCGGATTTTTCTTTGCATTTGCAAAATAAAGTTCTACTTTTGCATCACCAAAATCTATTGAGCTATGGTGTAACGGTAACACAACAGATTCTGGTCCTGTTATTCCAGGTTCGAATCCTGGTAGCTCAACGAAGCCCTGCATTCCCCGAATGCGGGGCTTTTCCGTCTCTTGCCGGTGCGCTTCTCCCCGTTCCGAACGGGCCGCAGAATCCGCGGTTCCCCTCCGGACATTCCTTTCAAACAAAAAGCCACGCCGAACGGCCCTCTCCCCAAATCGAAACACGAAAAGCAGCAAAAATGTTAAAAAACGATTATTTTTTATGCATCCTATTTGCCCGATAAGATTTTTTTAGTTACATTTGCTTTCGGGAATGAATCTTTTCGAAACTCATTTCCGATAAAAAAAACGATCAAAATTAGAGCCGTGAATTTACTTTACCGCCGATTGTTCGATCACCACCGTCCGGTTACGGCACGAGCCTGCTCGCGCCGCAGGGGACTTGTAAATTTCCCCCCCCCCTCGCCGCGCCGAATACCCGGAGTTAAGTAAACCGTCACCGCCCGCGATTGACGCGTGCATATTGCCGTATATGGCAATATGCACGCGTTTTTCATTGTGTCCGACCGGCAGCCGACAACTTTTCACCCAACCATAAAACACGAAACTATGACCCTAAATCTACGAGAATCCCTGAACTTCATCCTGAAGCCGGCGCTGTTGCTGGCGGGGTGTCTCTGCATGGCGTGCAGCAGCGGAGACAAACATGTCGATGATCCCGACGGACCCGACAATCCGGGCGGCGGCGATGAATACGAGGACATACAGGTAGTGAACGGCAAAGTCCGTTTCTATCTCCGCGAGGCGGAAAATTCCGTCCGCAAGGCCATGGGAACCGGCGAACGGGCATGGAGCAAATCGCTCGTCTCGGTCAACGGAAAATCCTATGCCGTCGAAAGCGATGAAAACGGCCGCTACTACGTCGAGGCGAGCGCTTCGAGCTCCGGGACCTACAACGCCATCCTGACCAATTCAGGCTCCTCCGGCTGGTACGGCTCTTCGGCCTATGCCGACGTGAAACTGCCCTACTCGCAGTTCTGGGCCGCCACGGCGGCATCGCTGCAATCGTATCCCATGTACGGCTCCTACACCAAGGAGAACGGCAACAAGCTGGTGTTCGACGACGCCTTCGCCGTGCTGGACCTGGCCCTGACCGGGTCGGCCAAAATCGCCTCGGTGAAGGTCGAGAACCTCGCAGAAAGCCCCCTGGCAGGCTATGCGAATTTCCTGCCCTCGCGCGGCTACCTCTCGATCACCGGCGGTGTCGGTTTCGCCGTGCTGAACTGCACCGACAACGGCAAATGCGTCTCGCTGGAGAGCGGCACGCCGAAACATTTCTACGTGATGCTGGCTCCGGGCGACTATCCGTCGGGCCTGAAAATCACCATTTCCGATTCGGAGCACCGCGCCATGGAGCACACGCTGACGACTGCGCAGCTGACGGCGGGGAAGGCCACGTCCGTAACGCTGAAATACGCCCCCGACGCCGACCTGGTGTTTTACGAGAGTTTCGACAATTTCGTCTGGGGCGGCAACATCATGGGCGGCCAGGAGTCGACGGGATACGCTCCGACGGCCGAAGCCGTCACCCCCGGTACGGGAACCGGACGCGACGGCTATGCGAACTCCTTCGAGGAGGTCGCCTACAACAACCCCGGCTCGGCGTTCATCCAGTCGAACACGTGGGACGAGATCAGCGGCAAAACGGTCGGCACGTCCCACCTGATGTCCGATTCGTACGTCGCAAGCCGCAATATCGCCGACTATACCTATATGTTCCGCTGCCAGGAATACCAGGGCTATCTGGCTTGCGGCACAGGTAACACGGGGCGGGGCATTTTCCAGACCGCAGCCCTGAAATCCATCGACGGCATACGTTCCGTGAAGGTTTCGTTCGATTTCTGCTACCAATACGGATCGACGGACCTCCTGCTGTTCCAGGTGGTGAACGGCGGCATGATCGCATCGGCCTCCGTCGACGGCAAGAGCATCGCCCTGACGGCCGACAATTCGGGCTACACGAGCGCCTCGGGGAGATACATCGTCGAAAAGAGCCACGTAACGCTCCCGTCGAGCGAAGCGGCCGTCAAGAAGTGGCACAACGTGGAGGTCGTCGTAAACAACGCGACCGACGGCACGATGCTCTACTGGGCCGGCAACGACGTGAGCAGCGGCGTGCACGGCTTCTACGTGGACAATATCGAGGTCCGCGCGCTCGGCGAGATGGGCCGCGGCTCCGACAACCTGCGCGTGCTCTACTGGAACATCCAGAACGGCATGTGGTCCGACCAGGCGAACAATTACAACAACTTCGTCGCGTGGGTGAAGAAATACGATCCCGACATCTGCGTATGGTGCGAATCGGCCACCATCTACAAGGACAATACGAATTCGGCGCAAGCCTCCTCCGCCCGGTTCCTGCCCGACGGCTGGGCGGCACTGGCGGCCCGTTACGGCCACGCCTACACGGCCGTCGGCGGCTGGCGCGACAACTATCCGCAGACCATCACGTCGAAATATCCGATCGAGACGCTGCTGAAAATAACCGATTCGGACCAGGCGGGCAAGCCCGTGTCCCACGGCGCCGCCATTCAGCGGGTTACCGTGAAGGGTCGGACGATAAACATCGTGACGCTCCACACGTGGCCGCAGGCCTATGGATTCGGAGTCGGCTCGGCCGATCAGGCGGCGAGCGCCGCCAACAAGGAGGGCGACAAGTACCGCGAATTCGAGATCAAGTACATCTGCGCGCAGACCGTCAACAATCCCGCGTACGCTTCCTGTCAGGATTGGCTGATGATGGGCGACTTCAACTCGCGGTCGCGCGCCGACAACTGGTACTACGGCTATCCCGAGAACGACACCCGGCTGCTGGTCCACAACCACATTCTGGACCATACCGACCTCAAGGACATCATCGCCGAACGCTACCCGGGAAGCTTCATATCGTCGACTTACGGCAACGCCCGTATCGACTACATGTATGCGTCGCCCTCGATGTACGCCCGCATAGTGAACGCACTGACCGTCATGGACAAGTGGACCACGGCGACCCAAAGCCCCTACGTGTCCAACTTCTACGACCCGTCGGACCACCGCCCGATCCTGGCGGACTTCGAGCTGAAACAGTAGACCTCCCGTCGATCAACCGACCCCAAATAAATAAAACCCAATCTTAACCTTTTTACCAATTATGAGAAAAACATTCCTGACGAAGGGTTTCGTCCGTTTTTCACGCGGATTGGCCGGAGCCGCATTAATCGCGGCGGCAATCGGCATCACGTCGTGTGAAACGCATTCGAACTCCGATCGTAACGAATCGATCAAGGTCTACGCGGACCCGATCGCAAAAGAGCCTATCGACGCCGGCATCGTCGGCGTGAAAGGCGGTCTCGCCAAACTCTACGTGGACGCCAACATCGACTTTGTCGCAACGTGGGAAGACGACGCAGCGACGCCGTGGGCCAAGGTGGTGGATTACTCTTCGACAGACCCCCAGACGGGGCTTCGCGTGATAACCCTGAAGGCCAACCGGCGCAGCACGACGTCGAGCTACTACACGCGGCGCACGGGCATGCTGATTCTGGCAGCCTCCGACGGCGAACTGAACTACAACCGGATAATCCCCATCCACCAAGGCTCCACGGCCCGCGTGAGCAATGATTTCGCGACCCTGAAGTACGGCAAGACCGACCCGCGCTTCACCGACGGCGAAACCCCGATCGACAACTGGACCACGGCCCAGAAAAACCTCGGGTTCACGTCCACGACGATCGAAGGGGAGGAGGTCGCCCACTGCTACGGCAAGAACGGCTACCTGAAACTGGGCGACGACAAGGGCCACGGAGCCGACCTGATTTCGCCCTACACCAACACGCTCCGCAGCGACTCGCTGCTGATGGTTTCGTTCCGCGCCGTGGCCTTCACCGATTACATGACCGGCGCCCGGGACGACAACAAGATCACGGTCGAGGTGCTCGGCGGGGGCGTAATCCGTGATTTCGCCCAATCCGAAAAGACCACGATCGACCTCGAAGCCGGCTATTACGACATTTCGAGCGAGGAGTTCCCCGAAGACATGTGGGAGGGTCACGATTTCCTCGTCTTCGTCGCCGGCACGAAAGCCAACCCGATTACGGCCAACACGCGGGTCCGCATCATCTGCGGCTCCCTCACGCAGAACTCCGCCGTCAACAACCGCATTTACCTCGACAATTTCTACATCCGCCGTCTGCAGAAGGTCGAAGAGGACTACTTTGCCGAAAACAACGGCAGCGGTAAGGACATCATCCTGGGAGCGCCTTTCGACGAGGAGGAACAAGAGTAAAAAAGAGGAACAAGTCGTTTCAACAAAAAAAAGCCTAAAATGAATAAAATTCTTCACTCAATAAGAGCATCCGTCCGAGTGATGTCGCTGGTGGCGGTACTGATACTGCTCGCGGCGCACACGGCGCCGGCAACGGCTCAACAAAAGGCCCAGACTGTCAGCGGAACCGTCCTCGACCCGGACGGCAACCCGCTGATCGGCGCCACGGTCGTGGTCGTCAAAGGCACGCAGGGCGCAGTCACCGATGTTAAAGGCAAATTCACCATCAAGGCCAAGCCTTCGGACAGCCTCCAGATTTCGTACCTGGGTTACAAGACCGAGACCCTGAACGTGGGTTCGCGGACGAACTTCACCGTCAGGATGGAGAAGGACTCCTCCACCGACATCGACGAAATCGTGGTCATCGGTTACGGCCAGGTCGCCAAAAAGGACCTGACCGGTTCGGTAGCGACGGTCAAGATGAACGACATCAAGGACGTACCGGTTCTTTCGGTCGACAACGCCCTTCAGGGACGTATCGCCGGAGCCGACTTCATGTCGACCACCGGTGAGCCGGGCGCCACGACCACCATCCGCATCCGCGGCACGCGCTCGATCAACGCGTCGAACGAGCCGCTGATCGTCGTCGACGGCGTGATGGACGCCATCCACGACCTGAACGACATCAACTCCGACGACATCGCGGGCATATCCGTCCTCAAGGACGCCTCCTCGACGGCGATCTACGGTTCGCGCGGCGCAAACGGCGTCATCCTCATCACCACCAAGCGGGGTCTCGGCTCCAAGGGCAAGGTCAACATCACCTTCAAGACCGACATGGGCTTCTCCCAGCTGCCCCGTCAGCTCGACATTATGAACGCGTCGGAATTCGCGCAGTACCGCAACGACTACGCCTATTTCGGCAGCGACGCCAACCACCCCGACGTAGGCAAGGACACGCCCCTCTCCGGTTCGGTCTATTCCGACCCGCTCTCGCTGGGCGAAGGGACGAACTGGATCAACGAGATCACCCGCACGGCCCTCTATTCCAACTACGCCCTCTCGCTGTCGGGAACCAGCGACAAATCGTCGTATTACGCTTCGTTCTCCTACAACGACACCGAAGGTATCATCCAGGACAGCGGCCAGCAGCGTTTCACGGGACGTATCAACCTCGAACGCCAGTTGTTCAAATGGATGAAAGTCGGCTATACGGGTTCGTACACCTGGCGTCACAACGACCAGAACAAATCCTCCATCGGCGGAACGGCCTGGTACAGCAGCGCCCAGTATCTGTCACCGCTGCTCAAGCCGAACGACACGTATAACCCGCTGTATTACAACGGACAGAAGATCAACACGCAGCGTGCGCTGATCGACCTGAACACCTATTACCTCGAACGCCACTCGAACAACCACGCCTTCACGCTGAAACTGGAGCCGGTGAAGAACTTCACGATCAACAGCACCTTCTCCTACTACCTCTACCAGCGGCATACCTACCGTTACTATCCGGGAACCCTTCCCCTGAAGGGCGAGAACGAAGGCGGCGAGGCCTACCGCGCCGAGTGGGACGAGCACTCGTTCTCGTGGGAGACCACGGCCGGCTACAAGTTCGAGAAGAACGGCCATTCGTTCGACGTTCTCGGCGGTTTCTCGGCTTACAGTTTCGCCTCGCACGATTTCAACCTGAGCGGCAAAGGCTACATGGACGACGCCATCCTGTGGAACAACATGAACGCCGTGCAGGACAAAGAGACCTATTCGGCGGGCACTTCCTACTCGAAGAAAACCAAAACGTCGGTCTACGCGCGTCTGAACTACAACTGGAAGTCGCGCTATTACCTGACCGTGACGGGACGTTACGACGGAGCCTCGAACTTCGCGGCCAACAACAAGTGGGCGTTCTTCCCGTCGGCCGCCCTCAAGTGGAACATTTCGAACGAGAATTTCCTGAAGGACTGCAACTGGATCGACGACCTGTCGCTGCGCCTGAGCGCCGGTCTGACGGGTAACGACGCGATCAGCACCTACCGTTCGCTCGCCACCCTCTCCTCGACGACGGGCGGCTATCTGTTCGACGGATCGCAGCCCGTGGCGTTCTACCGCAGCCGCCTGGACTCCCCGGACCTCACGTGGGAGAAGACCACGGCCTACAACGTGGCGATCGACTGGTCGATGTTCAAAGGCCGCCTGAACATCACGGCCGAAGCCTACAAATCCAAAACGACCGACCTGCTGATGTCGCTGGCCGTTGCGGCCCAAACCGGTTACACGTCGCGCTGGACCAACATCGGCTCGACCTCGAACAAGGGTATCGAGCTGTCGGTCGAGAGCCACAACATCGTCCGTCCGAAGTTCCACTGGTCGACGACGCTCACCCTGTCGCACAACGAACAGAAGGTCGACGACATCGGTTCCGAGGACTTCATTTCGGCCTACGACTCGCCGGGCAACAACCCCTACATGATGTACGGCTACGTCAAGGGCTACCCGCTCAACTCGCTCTGGGGATTCAAATACGGCGGCACGTGGAAGAGCGCCGAGGAACGCGAGGAAAACGCGGTGACGAAAACCTACGTCAGCCCGGCCAACACCGACGGAGGCCCGCGCTACTACGACACCAACCACGACGGCGTGCTCTCACGCGAAGACCTGATCTACCAGGGCAACGCCGACCCGTATCTGTACGGAGGTTTGCAGAACACGTTCTACATCCACGGTTTCAAGCTGGGCGTCTACTTCGCCTACTCGCTCGGCGGCAAGATCTACAACTATTCGGAGATCTACATGGCCGGTTCGCAGTTCGCTAACCAGTACCGCTACATGCTGAACGCCTGGCATCCCGTCCGGAACCCGAATTCCGACATTCCGCGGGCCGGAGCGAAAAGCGACGCCGCGCTTCCGAGCGACTTTATGATCCACGACGCTTCGTACCTCCGGCTGAAGAACGTCACGCTGTCGTACACGTTCGACCTCAAGAAAAAATGCTCGTGGATGAAAGACCTCACCCTGAGCGTATCGGGCGAAAACCTCTTTCTGTGGAAAAAGTACAACGGATTCGACCCCGACGTTTCCAGCGAGGGAACCTCGTCGACGCTGCGCCGTATGGACCTGGGCGCCTATCCCAAGCCCCGCACCATCATATTCAGCCTTCAGTTGAGATACTAACCTAACAGAATTAAGACGATGAAACTCAAACATATATTCTACACGGCCGCGGCCATGGCCATGCTTTCGTTCCAGGCATGTACGCTGGACGAAGACACATCGGGCATCTCGAATCCCGACGACTTCTTCCGCAAATTTTCGGAATGCCAGTCGGTCGTAAACGGATGCTACATTCCGATCAAGTCGATCTACACCTATACCTACATGATCGCCACCGAGTGCGTCACCGACATCGCCTACTGCCCGTCGGGAACGCTCGACGCCAGCCTGGACATCTCGCCCGCCGTGCCGCGCATGGGTTCGACGGTCTGGCGCAACGGCTACCTCGGCGTACAGCGCTGCAACTTCGCCGTCAACGGCATCGAGCGCGCCTATAAAAACGAGGTGATCAGCGAGGAGCAGTACCACCAGCTGCTTTGCGAGGCGAAAACCCTGCGGGCGTTCTTCTACTGGACGCTGACCTGCTTCTTCGGCAACGTTCCGTTCTATTTCGACGACGTTACGGACAACGAGGTTTTGAGCCGGATTCAGGTGTTGCCGCGCATGGACGCCAACGAGACCCGCAACAAGGTCATCGAAGACCTTCAGTCGATAGCTCCCCTCGCCGCCCAAACCCGCACCTACGACAACGAGGCCAATCGTCTGGGAGCCTCCTGCGCCTACATGCTCATCGCCAAGATGGCCATGTGGAACAAGCAGTGGGACGTGGCGCTGGACGCGCTGGAGCAAATCGAAACGATTTACGGTCCGCTGTCGCAGTACGACTACGCCGAGAATATCCTGTTCCGGAACAAGAACACCCCGGAGTCGATCATGGAAATTCAGCACACCTACACCCAGGGCGGCCTTACCTACACGTCCAACGTGGCCTGCATCTGCCAGCCCTACCCGCGTGCGGCCAACTCGGCGGTCTACGACGGCGTGGAGATTCCCGAACTGGGCGACCAGGCGACCGTCTGGTCGGCGATGCGTCCGAACGTCTATTTCAGCCAGGGTCTCCAGTCCAAAATGGGCAAGGACATCCGCGCCAAGTACAACATGGCATGGGGATACGAGGACAAGACGTTCAACAGCACCAACACCCGCCCGTGGTGCGGACCGAAGTTCTGGTGTCCGAACATGCAGTCCTCGGCCGACGGCAACAACTACAAGGTCTTCCGCTATGCCGACGCGCTGCTGATGATGGCCGAGTGCTATTTCTACAAGGAAAACTACGAAAAGGCGGTCGAATACCTCGACATGACCCGCACGCGCGCCAATCTGTCCAAGTACACCTTCCGCACCCCCGCGCGCCTCGAGGAGGAGATCCGCAACGAGCGCGCCCGCGAGCTTTTCGGCGAATTCCAGCGCAAGTACGACCTGGTCCGCTGGGGTATCTGGTACGAAGCCGTAACGGACAACAGCGACTACGCCTATCTGCAACTCAACACGGCTAACAGCCGGATCAAACCGTGCCACCGCTACTACCCCATTCCCGACACGGAGGTCACCTACTCGAAGAACAACCTCGACAACAACGAATACAAGGCTTACGGCTTGTAATAATCCGAAACTTTCAGACGAATGAAAACAATATTCAATAAACAGAAAAGATCGGTCGCCGGCGTACTGATCGCCCTGACGGCCCTGACGACGGCCCTGACCGGCTGCCAGGAGGATTTCGAGCTGGACCTGCCTCTGGCGGTCTCGGCGCGCGAACTTTCCCTGACCAAGGATGCCGGCTCGACGCACGTGCTGGTCTACTCGAACGGCGACTGGACGGCGCGCTTCACGCGTCCCGTGAAGTGGGCCTCCCTCAACAAACTCCAGGGATACGGCAATAACGAAATCGTATTCACCTATTCGGCCAACTACGGCATTTCGAGAAAGATCGGCGTCGTGTTCGAGAAAGGTTCCCTGACCGATACGGTGATGTTCTCGCAGGCCGGAGCCATCACCGACGCTTCGCTCTCGTTCTCGAAACCGGCGGTTACGCTGCTGAAGTCCCGGTCGCAGATCTTCACGCCGATCAGCACCAACCTGCGCTACTGCATCGACGATCTGGAAGCCAGCGTCACCTATTACGACAACGACGGCCTGCCCAACGATCCCGTCACCGTCCTGACCCGCGCCGAAGAGGGCGAAGAGGGCGGCGAAGGCGGCGACGAGCCGCAGGCGCAGCCCGTCGAACCGTGGATCTCCAACGTCTCGGCCACCTACAAGGGAATCACGTTCGAGGTCACGGACAACGACTCCGGATTCGCGCGCATCGCCGATCTGACCCTCTTCATCGAAGACGCCAAGGGCGAGATCACCAAATCGGTGCTCACCGTCACGCAGGGCATCGCCCTACCGGCGCTCAAGCTGGACAGCAATGCCGAAACGTACGAAGGTTACGCCCAGGATTGCGCGGTTCCGGCCACGACCAACAACCTCGTGCCCTACTCCGACCAGATCGGTTACGACGTGGCGTACGACGTTCCCGTCGCGGAGGGCGCCGAGTGGATTCTGAAGCCCGCGATCACCGACGACGGCCTGACGTTCTCGCTGGCCAAAAACGAGGGTTCGGAGCCGCGCACCGCCACGATCCGGCTCAACTTCACCGACGAACACGGCAACTCCGTTTCAGCCTCGTGCAAAATCACCCAGAAGCCCTACCCGACCGCTGCCGATTTCGCCGCGGTGCGCGCCCTGACTCCGGGCGAGATCACGCTCCAGCAGTATATCGAAGGCTACATCGTCAGCGACCCCGACAGCAAGAACGTCGTTTCGAGTCCCCAGACCCAACAGTTCTTCTTCGACCGCGGCGAAAACGACCGGACAGCCTATATCGAGAGCCTCGACGGCAAGTGGGGCTTCTGCCTGAAATTCGCCTCCTCCGAAGACAACACGCCGGCCCGCTTCTCGAAGGTGCGCCTCTCCCTGAACGGGGCCACGCTCGAAAAGAAGAACTCCCCCGAGTGCTACACCATCACGGGACTTACCGCGGCCAACATCCTCGAAACCTCGACGCCCGACGAGTTCAAGATTCCGGTCAAGACGAAGACGATCGGCGAACTCACCGACGACGACATCTTCACGCTGGTGTCGGTCACCAACCTCGAAATCATGTGCAAGGACGGCGCCTACACCAACTGCACCGACGGCTATTCGTTCAAGGACAACATCAACCCGATCGGCACGGCTACCGCCCCGCGCTGGGACGTGGCCCCGCTGATGTGCTACGACAACACGGGCCGGACCATCTACATGCTGACCAATACGGCCGCTCCCTGGCGGCGTTTCAGCTCGGGCCGCGACCTGGATTTCAACTCCGTCGTACCGCAGGGTTCGGGCACGTTCCGCGGCATCGTCGTGGCTGACGACGTCGCCCCGATCCGCTTCGGCGACCTGGGCCGCTACCAGCTGCGCGCCATGACCGCCGAGGAGATCGCGCTGACCGACGAACCGTTCTCGAAAACCGTCGTCGAGTGGAACTGGAACGACCGCAAGACCGACCTCATACCGGAGATCGGCGAAGGCGAGATCAATAAATACGGCGCCACGCAGGGTGCCGCAGCGGACTTCAACAACGTCGTCTGCTCGGGCAAGGGAGGCGCCTCCTCCGAACAGAAAGGTCTGGTGGCGAACGGCGGCATCATGTTCTCCCAGCAATGGTGGGATTTCGACGCCGACAAGGGCAAATACTTCGACATTTCGTTCTCCACGCAGGGAATCAGCGGTTCGAACATGATCTTCGGCATCGTCTGGGGCCACGGCTCGATGAGCAACACGACCCTCTCCGGCCCGGCGCACTGGAACCTGCTCTATTCGGTCGACGGCGGAGCGACGTTCCAGGCCGTTCCCGACAGCCCGATCATCAAGAAGCGTTCGATCACGTGGTGGTCGACCACGTCGCAGGATTCGACCCCGGGCTTCACCGAGCACCTGCGCAAACTGCCCGCCGACTGCTTCGGCCGGGAGAAAGTGGTTCTGCGCCTGCAAGTGGCCGACAAGGTTACCGACATCGACCCCAAAGCTACGTCTTCGAACTACCTGACGGCGCTGGGCATCGAGAAGGGAACGCTGACGCCGTCCGTTGCGGCCGGTAACAGCCAGGCCCGTATCGGAACGATAACGGTACGCTACAACTAAACGAATTGCGGTCGCGCGGCGGATGCACCGTCCGCCGCGCACGGCCGGAACAAACAACAACGAATAAAACGTATAGAATATGAACTGTCGTAAATCGATATTTAAATTTTTAGGCATTGCGGCCGTATGCGCAGCCTCGGCGGCCTGCAGCGTCGACGACGCCGACGATCTGGCCCTGGTCAAACTGGGCGCGCTGAAGAAGGAGTTCGTCGTCGAAGCCGATGCGAATACGTTCGACATCGACATCTACGCCAACAGCGCCTTCCATATCGAGCGTATCAACCAGGCCGACTGGATCAGCCTGACCTGCGGTGAGACGGAGGACGGAAAGGGCGCCATCACCGCCGAATGCGAATTCAACGAAGGCTTCAAACGCAAAGCGGGCTTCGTGCTCTGCTCCGACGTGGACGCGCGCCGCGACACGGTCTACGTCAAGCAGAAGGCGCTCGTGGACGCCAAGATCGAGTTCGCCAACTCGTCCGTCATCGTCGCCGGAGCCGGCGGCGAGAACATCTCGCCGATCGAGACCAACATTCCCTTCTCGGAGATCACGGTCGACATCGAGTATGCCAAGGCCGACAACGCCGATTGGATCGAAAGTCTCGAAATCGTGGATTCCGAGAGCGAAAATCGCAGTCTGGCCATCACGACCGAGGCGAACGCCGCAGATGAAATCCCGCGTTCGGCTGCCGTGTCGCTCTCCTTCACCGACGGCTGGGACGAGACCGTCTCCGTCGAATTCAACCTCCTGCAACGCACGGCGAAGGAGACCCTCGGACGTCAAATCACATTCGAGGAGTTCCGCCGGACGTATGCCATGAACAAAAAGGTCGAAGACTACGTCATCCTCGAAGGCATCGTGGTGAGCAACACCAAGAACCACAATGCGGGTGAGAACACGCAAAGCACGACCGCAAAGATCGACTACAGCATATCGGACCGGACCGTCTACCTCGAAACCTACGACGGCAAATACGGCATCGCCGTCCAGACCGCCACGGCCGAAGACAACGTCTTCGAACAGTACGACCACGTGCAGATCCTCATTCAGGGCGCCTCGGGCTACCTGGTCGAGACCCCCGACCGCTATGAACTGCGCAACGTCACCAAGGCGATGGTCATTTCGCGCATCGCGGGTTCGGCATCGGACGTTCCCGTGAAGGAGAAGTGGATGAGCCAGCTCACCGACGACGACATCTACACCTACGTCACCCTGAAGGACGTCGAGTTCCCCGTACGCAAAGGCGCGATCACGCCCCTCAACGAGGGCTATGCGATCGGCACGGGCGCAGACCGCATCAGCAAATACCCGCTGCTCGTGCGCGACATCAACGGCGACGACATGTACATGCTGACCAACACCAACTGCGCCTACCGCAGCGACGGCACGCGCCTGCCCTACGGCTCGGGCAAGATTTCGGGCGTCATCGTCCACGAGCGTTTCTCGCGTTTCGAATGGCGCGACGGAGCCGACCCGGCCGAAATGGACGACGATCCGACGCTCGGCTTCATCGGCCGCTACCAGATCCGCCACCAGACCAAGGGCGACATCTGGGACAACATGCAGAACAGCGTCGAAGACGGTTTCTCGGCCCTGCTGACGGAGTACCGCTACTGGAATCCCGACCTGGAGAACAAGGTCCAGAAACCCACCTACGGAACGAACGGCTACCTGACGCACACCTATCAGGAGAAGTACACCGGCTCCGCCAGCAAAGAGTACCTGCAGGCCACCTTCCAGCAGCACATGTGGGGCGGCGGAACCTACGAATACCTGGGTCCCGTCGGCAACAACGCCTCCTATATCTTCGGCGCCAACTTCGGCAACAAGAACGGCATCGGCGTAGTGATCGACCCCGCGAAGGAGAGCTGGAATCCGCTGATGGACGATCTGGTGAGCCGCAATCCCGACGGAACGCTGGAGTGGTGCGGTCCCTATGCCAAGGATAAAAACGCGGCAAACGGCACGGGTGGCTGGCCGGGCAACAATGAGATTGCGACGAATTCCACGCAAATCAACTACAACGGCAGCACGGGTATGCGCGGCAAGGGGAATGTATACGGTTCCTGCTACACCGCCTTCGCCAACCACTTCTGGTGGGACGACGACACCGACCGCCCCTACGCCTGGCTGATCAACTTCTCGACCGAAGGCATCACGACATCGCATATCTCGATGCAGATTTCCGTCATGAACACGCAGCAGAGCTTCTTCTCGCCCCGTTTCTGGTGTGCCGAATGGTCGCTGACCGATTCGCAGGCCGCAAAGGACGACTCGCAGTGGAACCTGATCGGCGAATACACCATCCCCGACGTTTCCGTCTGGGCGAACACGCTCTATTCGTCGTGCGTGGCCTACAAGTACATCAATTTCGAGCTTCCCCAGGAGATCCTCGGCCACGAAAACGTCTACATCCGGCTTCGCCCGACGAGCGACCTCTGCAGCGACGGCTCCGACTACGCCAACGCGCGCCTGAACCAGAGCGCCAGCGGTGCTGCCCTGGCCGCGGAACACGCCAGCAGCCTCGAATATTTCGCCATCCGCTATAACAAATAGCGGCGTGTAACGAACGGTCGAAGCGGGGAGAGGACGACCGTCCTTTCCCCGCTTTTCCCGAAAGCCGTCCCATGCCGCAAACCGCAAAAACCGCAACCATGAAAAAACTGTTGCTTTTATTGGCCGCCCTGTTCGCAATATCCGCCGGCGGCATATGCTGTTCGGGTTCGGGCGACGATCCCGGAGAACAGGAAAAACCCGTCGATCCGCTCCCTTCGCCCGACGACGGCGTCGACTGGTCGAAGATCGACCCGAAAGCCACCGTGCGCGGGGTCGTGACGTGCGCCGGCGCCGCCGTGCAGGGCGTCGTCGTGACCGACGGCGTGAACATGACGCGCACGAACAAACAGGGGGCCTACGGGCTGCGCACGTCGTCCGACAAGTCGAAACTGGTCTACCTGACCGTCCCGTCGGGTTACGAGGTCGAATCCACGCGCGGGTTCATCCCCCGCTTCTACCGCAGGGTCACCGCTCCCACGAGCGTGGAGCAGGTGCAGCAGCACGACTTCACGCTGAAAAAGGTGAACAACGACCGCCACATTATGATCGTGTCGGCCGACATGCATATCCGCAACCGGGCGATGATCAAGACCGCATCGTCGGCCACGCCGTCGATCTGTCCCCCGAAGGGCGAGCTGGACTCCACGACGTTCCGCCGCACCTACCTCAAGGCGCTGCGCGACTACGTCAAAGCCCTGCCCGCAGGCGTGCCGGTCTACGGCATGAATCTGGGCGACATGACGCAGGAGTCGCACTGGACCAACGCCAACAAGGCGACGCTGGCCAATTTCGTCAACGTCTGCGAACGCGGGGGCATGCCGATCCAGACCTTCCACGCCATCGGCAACCACGACCACGACATGGCCGTACAGAACATCTCCGGCGACGACGACTCGGCGGCCGAACTGGCCTATATCTCCGCGCTCGGGCCGACATACTACGCCGTCAACATCGGCAAGGTGCACTACGTCGTGTTCGACAATACGCAGTATGTCAACACCGGCGGCGACCGGTCGTTCGCCGTCCGCCTCAACCGGCGTCAGATGGACTGGGCACAGAAGGACGCCGACTACATGCCGTCGGACGTCGAGCGCATCGTGATCGCGTGGCATTGCCCGGCCTTCCGCCGCAACCCGGGGGCCTCGTCGCCCAACCCGATGGACAACGCCGACGAATTGCTCGACATCTACAAGGACAAGCAGCTGCCCGTTACGATCTGGTCGGGCCACAACCACATCGCCGAAACGGTCACCGTACCGCGCAGCGACATGAGCGTGACCGAGTACACGCACCCGTGCGTATGCGGCGCATGGTGGTATTTCCCGCTCTGCCACGACGGCGCCCCGGCGACATTCACCCGTTACGATTTCAGCGGCGGAACGATCACGGAGCGGCGGAGCGTGAATTTCAGCGACAGCGACGAGCAGTACTGCCGGGTCTACAACTCGGGGCTGAAAAACGCCGAAGGCAGGCCGGTCGTGCGCCTCAACGTCTGGGACTGGCATCCGACGTGGAAATTCGAATGCCGCGAAAACGGAGCCGCGGTTCCCGCCTCGCAGCTGAAGGCGGTCCGGGAGTACGACGACTATTACGTCACGGTCCACGACGCCTGCGGCAACGACATTTCCTCGTTCAGCTTCCTCGACAAATACCGCACCGACCACATGCTCGAATACACGCCCGTAACGCCGTCCGCCGAGATCCGGATAACCGCCACCGACGAATACGGCCGCCAGCTCTTCACCGTCACCACCAAGGCGGAGAACTGACCGGACGCAATCCGGCCTGTAACGAAGCGTCCCGGAGCGAATGCTCCGGGACGCTTTTCAATCATCGGGCAACCCCTACTTCGTCACACAAATATCGTCGATGAACCAGCGCGAGAACTCGCCCGAAGCGGGTTCGCTCGTAAAGCGCAGGGCCGTGGAGGCCGTCGCGCCGTCGAGTTCCACCACCCTGCGGCGCCCCGTCAGGTCGCCGTAGTCCCGCAGCACGCTTCCGGCGTTGAGCCAGATATGCGTACCGTCGGGCAGCAGATTGGTCTGCCGGGCGAAGTTGGTCCGCACCGTGCGGCTGTCGAAACGGTCGTATACGGCATTGCGGGCCATGCGGAAGCGGCGTTTCGGATTCCAGACGCCGGAGGCCTTTCGTTTCGATAATCGAAACGCCGCCTCCCGGAATAACCGATTATCGAAACCGGAGCGGCGATAATCCGTTCGATACACGAAATTAGAACATCGCATTTCGGATTGTTTCGATTTCCGTCTTGGTTCGTCCGCCGAAATGGCGTACGTTTGTATCAGTTCCGAAAGGGGCTATGAAGAATTCAGTTTGCATGTAGTGACGCCCACAGAAGTTGGAAGGATTGCTTGACAGTGACGCAACTATGTTCCGCACATCCGGAGGCTTCGAGGGGAGGGTTGTGAAACCCTCCCCTTTCCTTTCGTACCCGCCGGAGAGACTCCGCATCGGGAACGGGGCGTCAGCCCAGCTGGGCGACGATCTCGCGCTGACGCTTGAAATAGTGGATGCGCCGCAGCTCTCCGCTGCCGGATATGAGCGTCGAAAACCGGCTCTGGGTCTTGATCCATTTCTTCACGTATTCGTACATCAGCGGATCGGGCGTCCGCAGTCCGTTCAGCGAGAACATTCCGATGTTCACGGCCTGGTGTCTGCTGGTCGTGACATAGCTGTACGACGACTCGAGGTCGATGTCCGAAAGATAGAGGAAGATCTTGTTGCCGTTCTCGAACTCCCCCTTGACCGCCACCGTCTCCATCTCGTCGAGCATGGCGAAGAGTTCGTCCCGGAGCACGCGAACGCTCTCCTGCGAAATCAGGTGCATCTCCCGGTAGGCGCGCAGGGCGTTGAGCCAGTGCTTGAAATTGCTGTCGTCGAAGATCAGGTAGGTCGTCGCGACCGACTGCACCCACCGGACATACTCCCGGCAGTTGCGCTGCAATTCCGCGGGGAGCTTCAGCTCCTCGAAGGTCCTCACGGCGGGGTTGCCCACTTCGTGCTGGTAAAGCCATTTGAAGAGCTTGAACCGGTTCAGGTTGTCGTATTTGCCGTAGAACTCCGCCGGCAGCGAATTGGTCGCCGTGGCAAATTCGGTCGTGGGGTCTGACGCCACCTCGCGCATAAAGGCGATGTCGCGTTCCAGAATCTCGTTATAGGTTTCGAGCGGCGCGGTGAACTCCTTGAACTTGAGCTGGAACGACAACTTGTCCGTAGCCGCCAGCCCCACCACCCGGTCGAGCGAGAAGTGCATCCGCGCGCACAGCGCGCTGGCTTCGCCGAAGGTGAACGGCACTTCGCCGCGCAGCCTCCTGTAAGCGGCCTCGCGGCCTATGTTCAGCATGTCCATCAGCAGCGAAGCCGGATTCGAATGCTGCGGAGTATGCGCATGGATCGCCTCGATCAATGCGGCATTCGATTTTTCAAGCATAGATGTAGTCAACAAAAAAATTCTCTTCCCAAGTCGCAAAGATACGAAAAAACCGGACGGTTGCAAAACAGAATCACGCCCGGCGGGGGGGGGTAGACGCGTCGTCGCCCGCGGCGCCGAAGATCCGAATGTCCGACCCGGAACGGCAGGCTGCGGTTCCGGTCCCCGGGATACGAAAAGAGGAGGGCCTGTGCAGGCCCTCCTCCGGAATCGGTGAACGGATCGCTTATTTTCCCAGACCCATCTTTTCGATGAGGGCGCGGGTTTCGGGCTTGTGGCCGCGGAAACGCACGTAAAGTTCCATCGGATGCTCCGTGCCGCCCTTCGAGAGGACATTCTCGCGGAACGACGAAGCCGCCTCGCGGTTGAAGATGCCCTTCTCCTTGAAGAGCGAGAAAGCGTCGGCCTCGAGCACCTCGGCCCACTTGTAACCGTAGTATCCGGCGGCGTAACCGCCCGAGAAGATGTGGCCGAAGGCCGGAGCCATCGCCGTTCCGGGAACGACGGGCAGCACCTGCGTCGGGGCCATCGAGACGGCTTCGAACTGCTCCACGTCGCCCTCGAACGGCTCGGTGAGCGTATGCCATGCCATGTCGGTCATGCCGAACGACAGCTGGCGCACGTTGGCGTAAGCCGCCAGATAGTTCTGCGCGGCGACGATGCGGTCGACGATCTCGGCGGGCATCGGCTCGCCGGTCTCGTAGTGCACGGCCCACAGGTCGAGGAACTCCTTCTCGGTCGCCCAGTTCTCCATCAGCTGCGAGGGCAGTTCCACGAAGTCGCGGTAGACGTTCGTGCCGGTCTGCGACTCGTACTTGCCCTCGCCCAGCATGCCGTGCAGGGCGTGTCCGAATTCGTGGAGGAAGGTCTCCAGCTCGTCGAACGTCAGCAGCGACGGAGCCGTTTCGGTGGGCTTGGTGAAGTTCATCACCAGCGACACCAGCGGACGGGTCTCCTTGCCGTCCTCGATCTTCGTGCCGCGGAACTCGGTCATCCACGCCCCCGAACGCTTCGACTCGCGGGGGAAGAAGTCGAGGTAGAGGACCGCCATGAAGCGTCCGTCGGCGTCCGTCACGTCGTAGGCCGTCACGTCGGGATGGTACACCTCGATCTTGTCGTCGGGCGTGAAATTCAGCCCGTAGAGCTTGTTGGCCAGCATGAAGACGCCCTTCTTCACGTTTTCGAGTTTCAGGTAGGGTTTCACCAGCTCGTCGTTCAGGGCATATTTCTCATCCTTGTATTTCTCGGTGTAATAGGACCAGTCCCAGGGCATCAGCTGTCCCTTGAAACCGAGCGTAGCGGCGTAGTCGCTCACCGTGCGGTAGTCGGCGTCGGCATAGGACTTGGTCGCGGCCAGCAGTTCCGCGAGGAAGTCGTTGACCGTTTTCGTATTCTCGGCCATGCGGCGTTCGAGCACGTAATCGGCATAGCACTTGTAGCCCAGCAGGTTGGCGATCTTCAGACGCGTATTGGCGATTTTCTTCACGATCTCCGTGTTGTCGAACTCGCCGCCCAGCGCCCTCGAATTGCTGGCTTTCCAGAGTTTCTCCTTCAGTTCGCGGTTCGAGGAATAGGTCATAAACGGCAGGTAGCTGGGATGTTGCAGCGTCACGGTCCAGCCCTTCTCGCCGCGGGCCTTGGCCTCGGCGGCCATGCCTTCGCGGACGAATGCGGGCAGCTCGGCCACCACCTTCGGATCGGTGATGTTGAGCGTGAATGCGTTGGTCGCGGCCAGCGCGTTCTGCCCGAACCGGAGCGTCAGCCCCGAGAGTTCGGAGGTGTACTTGCGGTAAAGCTCCTTGTCGGAGTCGGAAAGGGCCGCGCCGCTGCGAGCGAAACTCTGATAGGTGTCCTCGAGCAGTTTCCTGTCCTCTTTGCGAAGACGTCCCGGATGCTCGTAGACCTGTTTCACCCGGGCGAACAGCTCGGGATTGAGCGAGATGTCGTTCGACAGTTCGGTCAGCTTGGGCTGCACGCGCTGTGCGATCTCCTGCATTTCGTCCGACGTATCGGCTTCGAGCAGGTTGAAGAAAAGCCCCGCGATGCGGTTGAGCAGCTCGCCCTGACGCTCCAGCGCCACGATCGTATTGCCGAAGGTGGGTTTCTTGGGGTTGTTCACGATCGCGTCGATCTCGGCGCGCGAGCAGGCGATCGCGGCATCGAACGCCGGTTCGTAGTCCGCGAGTTTTATCTCGGAGAACGGCGGGGTCTCATAGGGCGTATCCCATGCGGCCAGCAGGGGATTCGACAGATCGAGTTCGGGCAGCTGCGCTTTGGGGATCGAATTGTCGGCGCAGCCTGCCGCCATAGCGGAAACGGCCATAATAAACAGTACTTTTTTCATTATCATATCAAATTAGCGGTTTCTTTTCCGATGGGTGCGAGTTTCAGTTTTCCCGGGCGGCGGATGCCGTTTCGGCGGCGGGAGCGGCGTCCTCGCCGGACGGTTCGGGTTCATTCAGAAGCCCCCGGCCGCGAAGCATCGCCCGCTTGTCGGGGTCCTTGCCGCGGAAGTCGCGGTACATGGTCATGCCGTCCTCCGAGCCGCCGCGGGCGAGGATCTTGCGGCGGAAATCGCCGGCGATCTTCTTGTTAAAGAGGTCGCCGCTCTCCCGGAAGGCCTCGAAGGCGTCCTTGTCGAGCACCTCGGCCCACGTATAGAAATAGTAGCCCGCGGAGTAGCCGCCGTCGAAGATGTGCGAGAAATAGGGGTAACGGTAGCGCGGCTCGATCTGCGGGATCAGCCCGCGTTTTTCGGTCAGGGACTTGCGCTCGAAGGCCATCGGGTCGAACGGCTCGTATTCGGTGATCGAGTGGATGTCCATGTCCGAAAGCGACGCGGCGATCAGCTCGGTGGCCATGAAACCCTGGTTGAAAAGTTCGCTGCGGCGCAGTTTGTCGACGAGGTATTTCGGAATCACCTCGTTCGAACGGTAATGCACGGCATAGTGCCTGAGCACCTCGGGATCGAACGCCCAGTTCTCCATCAGCTGCGAGGGCAGCTCCACGAAATCGCCCTCGACCTCCGCGAGTCCGCGGTACTTCACGTCGTGGAACAGGAAGTGGAGCGCATGCCCGAACTCGTGGAACAGCGTCTCGGTCTCGTCGAGGGTCAGCAGCGCGGGATTGCCCCCCGCCGGGCGCGTGAAGTTGCAGACGACCGACACCACGGGAGCCACGCGCTTCCCGTCCTCGTAGGTCTGCTCCACGTAGTTGCCGCACCACGCGCCCTGGCTCTTTCCGTCGCGCGGGAAGTAGTCGAAATAGAGCACGCCCAGATGCGACTGGTCGACGTCGAGCACCTCGTAAGCGACCGCCTCGGGGTGGTACAGCGGCACGACGATCGGGCGGAACGTGATGCCGTAGAGCCGGTTGGCGAGGAAGAAGATGCCTCCCTGCACGTTCTCCAGCGAGAAATAGGGCCGCAGCATCTCCTCGTCGAGGGCATATTTCTGCTTGCGGACCTTCTCGGCGTAATACCACCAGTCCCACGACGCGAACTCTCCCTCGGGGAAATCCTTCCGGAACAGCTCCTCCATCTCGGCCAGCTCGCCCTTGGCGCTTTCGAGCGCCGGGGTCCAGATCTCCTCCAGCAGGCCGTACACGGCGTCGGTCGTTCCGGCCATCTCGTCGTCCACGACGTAGGCGGCATACGAGGGATAGCCCAGCAGGTGGGCCTTCTCCGTGCGCAGGCGGATGAAATCGTTGATCAGCCGTTTGTTGTCATACTCGTCGCCGTTGTTGCAGCGGTTGAGGTAGGCCTTGTAGATCTGCTCGCGCAGTTCGCGTTTCGACGAGTAGGTCAGAAACGGGATCAGGCTGGGCTTGTGCAGCGTAAAGACGTATTTGCCCTTCCGGCCCATCGCCTCGGCCTTTTCGCGGGCCAGATCGCGGGCCGTGGCCGGGATGCCGTCCAGATCGGACGAGGCGAGTTCCAGCGCATAGTTGTTGTTCTCGGCGAGGAGGTTCTGCCCGAACTTCACGGCCGTGAGCGACAGCTCCTCGTTGATCGCCTTCAGACGCGCCTTCCGCTCGGCGTCGAGCAGCGCTCCGGCGCGCACGAAACTGCGGTAGGTCTTCTCCAGCAGACGGCTCTGCTCGGCGTCGAGTCCCAGCGCGGCGCGACGGTCGTAGACGGCTTTGATCCGTTCGAAAAGTTTCCCATTGAGACGGATCTTGTCGGCGTGCGCCGCCATCCGGGGCATAATCTGCTCCTCCAGCGCCTGCATTTCGGAGGTGTTCTCCGCGGCGCAGAGCATCCCGAAGATCAGCTCGACCTGCGAAAGCATCTTTCCCGAAGCGTCGTAGGCGAGGATGACGTTCTCGAACGTCGGCGCGTCGTTGTTCGACGTGATGGCGTCGATCTCGGCCTCGTGCAGCGACATGCCGCGTTCGATCGCGGGCAGGAAGTGCTCCGGTTCGATCTTGTCGAAGGGCGGCACGCCGTATGGGGTCTCCCATTCGGCGAAAAAAGGATTTTCACCCACGGTTTTCCCGGACTTGCAGGATATGAATGTCATAGCCAGAAAAAGTGTTAATAAAGCGGTGATACGTTTCATCGATCGTGTTATTTTAGTAACTTTGTCGCACATTATTCGACAAAGTTAGGGAAAAATCTGTAAATAGAATAAATAATAGGTCTCCAATCATGCAACTTTTCTACGCGCCGGACATCGTCCCCCCGCTTCATACGCTGAACGAGGAGGAGTCGAAACACTGCATCCGCGTACTGCGGCTCCAGTGCGGCGGGCGCATCCATATAACTGACGGACGGGGCAATTTATTTTGTTGCGAAATCACCGACGACAATCCCCGGCGCTGCACCGTGCGGGTCGTCAGCGCCGAAACCGGATTCGAAAAACTGCCTTACGCGCTGACGATGGCCGTCGCGCCGACCAAAAATTCGGAGCGTTTCGAGTGGTTTTTGGAAAAAGCCACCGAGGTGGGCGTCACGGCCGTCGTGCCGCTGGAAACGGAACACAGCGAACGCCGGGTCTTCAAGCCCGAGCGGGGCGAGAAGGTCGTCACCGCGGCGCTGAAACAGTCGCTCAAGGCCTACCGCCCCGTGCTGCATCCGCTCACCCCCTTCCGCGAAGCGGTGCTGTCGGCCCCCGAGGGGCGGAAGTTCATCGCCCACTGCGCCCCGGCGCAGTCGCCCGCCGGGAAGGCCTACCTGGCCCGCGCGCTCCGTCCGGGCGAGACGGCCACGGTCTTCATCGGTCCCGAAGGCGACTTCTCGCCCGGCGAAATCGCCTTCGCGCTGGCCAACGGTTTCGAAGAGATCACCCTCGGACGACAGCGTCTGCGCACCGAGACCGCGGCCCTCGCGGCGGTGGTCATGGCATCGGTGGTCAACGGTTAAGAATACGATAAATTTCTGAAATATGCTTTTTCTCTACCTGCTAATCGCCCTGACGGCGGTGGCGGCGGCCATTTTCGCCACGCCGCTGCGGCGCAAGGTCTGGACTGCGCTGGCCCTCACGGCCGCCGGCGCCCTGTGGTGCTCGGCACGCGCCGTCGGCGTGCTGGCCGGAGCGGACAGCGGCCCCGTGTGGTCGGTCCCCGGCACGCTTTTCGGCGGCGACACCGGCTCGATGGACGGGCTTTCGGCGCTGTTCGTCGTGATCATCTCGGTCGGCGCCGTCGCCGCCGTGCTCTACTCGCGGGGCTATCTGGCCCACTGCCTTGCCGAGAAATCCCCGGCCCACATCTCGCTGCACTACACGGCGCTGGTGGCGATGTTCTACGCCATGCTGGGCGTGGTCCTTTCGGACGGCGGCTTCTCGTTCCTCTTTTTCTGGGAACTGATGACCGTGGCGTCGTTCCTGCTGATCCTCTTCGACGCCCAGCGGCGCGAAGTCCGGCGCGCGGCGCTCTCCTACCTGATTATGATGCACATCGGCTTCGTGCTGCTCGTCATCGGCTTCGTACGGCTCGACGCGGCCTGCGGCGCCGCCACGTTCGGCGCGCTGGGCGACTACTTCCGCACGCAGCCGGGACTGCCGCTGCTGCTGGTGTTCCTGGCGGGCTTCGGCATGAAGGCGGGACTTTTCCCGATGCACGTCTGGCTTCCGGAGGCGCACCCCGCAGCCCCGTCGCACGTCTCGGCCCTGATGTCGGGCGTGATGATCAAGACGGGCGTCTACGGCATCCTGCGCGTGACGGCCGCGCTGGGCGAACAGCCCCTCCTGCACACCGCCGGAGTGATCCTGCTCGCGGCGGGCGTCGTCACGGGCCTGTGGGGCGTGATCCTCGCAGCCATGCAGAACGACGTGAAACGCCTGCTGGCCTACTCCTCGATCGAGAACGTCGGCGTCATCCTCATCGGACTCGGCGTCGCCGCGCTGGGCAAATCCTCGGGCAACCAGCTCGTCGCGCTGTGCGGCGTCACGGGCGCCCTGCTGCACACGCTCAACCACTCGCTGTTCAAGAGCCTGCTCTTTTTCGGCGCGGGCAACATCCTCTCGCAGACCCATACCACGTCGCTCGACGCGCTGGGCGGGCTTGCGAAGCACATGCCGCTCACGGCGATCCTCTTCCTCACGGGCACGGCGGCCATCTGCGCCCTGCCGCCCCTCAACGGCTTCGTCTCCGAACTGCTGATCTACCTCGGGATGCTCGACGGCATCGCCTCGGGCAGCAACGTACTGGCGTCCGCCGCCGGACTGGCCGCGCTGGCGCTGATCGGCGGCCTCGTCGTCCTGGCCTTCACCAAACTCTACGGCACGGTCTTCCTCGGCTCGCCCCGCACCCACGAGGTCGCCGAGTCGTCCGAGGCCGACACCTTCCGCATCGCGGCGATGGCCCTGCCGCTCGCAGGCATCCTTTTCGTAGGGCTGTTCCCCCGGGCGGCCGTCTCGGCCGCGACCCGAGCCGCGGGCTTCTTCCTCCGCACCCCGGCCGACGCCGCCGACTGGCTGCTCTCGCCGCCGCTCGCCGCCGCGGGACGCACGGCCTGGATTCTGATCGCCGTGGTGTGCCTGCTGCTGTGGCTCCGCCGCCGGACGCTGCGCACGCGCACCGTCGCCAAGGGTCCCACATGGGGCTGCGGCTTCACGGCGCCGAACGTCCGGATGCAGTACACGGGCGAATCCTTCTCCGAAGGGCTTCAATCCATCGCCACGTCGCTGACCCAGAACAGCGGCCAGGGCTCCCCCGTGGGCAAAGGCGAAATCTTCCCCGCGGCCCACTCGTTCGACATCGGCCACCGCGACCGCATCGGCCGGCTGTTCGCCGCCTGGTGGGTCGAACTGCTGCGCGTGATCAACCAGCGCGTGATGCGCCTGCGCACGGGCAAGATCAACCATTACATCCTTTTCGCACTGGCTTTCCTGGGGCTGGTGTTCCTGTTGTCGGTATTCAACGCGATTTAAGATGGCAGCACTCAACACACTCCTTCTTCTGTTGGCGGCCCTGGCGATTCCGGGACTGATCAACCGCACCCGCGCGCTGCTCGCGGGCCGCAAGGGCATCCGCTTCGCCCAGCACCTTTATGACGTGCGCCTGCTGCTGCGCAAGGGCGCCGTCTACTCCCCCACGACGACCGCCGTGTTCCGCGCGGCCCCGTCCGTCACGCTCGGCACGGCCCTCGTCGCCGCGCTGTTCGTCCCCGTGGGCGACCTGCCGTCCGCGCTGTCGTTCGAAGGCGACCTGATCGCCTTCGCCTACCTTCTGGCTCTGGGCCGCGTGGCCCTCATCCTCGCGGCGATGGACACCGGAAGCTCGTTCGAGGGCATGGGCGCCAGCCGCGAAGCCCTGTACGGCGCGCTGGTCGAACCGGCGCTGATGCTCGTCTTCGGCACGCTGGCCCTGCTGTCGGGCTACACCTCTTTCGACGCGATCTTCTCGGGCGACGCCGTGAACGGCGTGCAGCTGGTCGTGGTGCTGCTGCTGGCGGCCTACGTGCTCGTGAAGATCGTCTTCACCGAGGCCGGGCGCGTCCCGGTCGACGACCCCCGCACGCACCTCGAACTGACGATGATCCACGAAGTGATGTGCCTCGACTACTGCGGCGTCGACCTGGCCTATATCAAGATGGCCGGATGGCTCAAGACCGCCGCGCTGTCGGTGCTCGCCGCCGACGCCGTCGCCGCGACCTGCTGTCCCCGCTGGTGGGCGGCGGCCCCGCTCGCGGTGCTCGTCACGGGGCTTTCGGTAGGCATCGTCGAATCGACCCAGGCCCGCAACAAACTCGCCCGCAACACCACCTTCATCCTCACCGTCGCGGCGCTGGCCGTCCTCGTGTTCTTCACGGGCTACCTGCTGCAACTTAACATCGGTCTGCAATGATACTTCCGCTGATCATCCTCTACGTCGTGACGCTCGTCTATCTGGCGATCACCGAGCGTTTCCGCAATTTCGCCTCGCTGATCGGCCTTCAGGGGTGGCTGCTGTTCGCCGTCGCCCTGGTGCGGCTGCATGCCATCAACCCCGCCGAACTGGCCTTCATCTGCCTCGAAACCCTGCTTTTCAAGGGCATCCTCGTCCCGGGACTGCTTTTCGCCGTCATCCGCCGCACGAAGATCAACCGCGTCTCGCGCTCCGGCTCCACGCAGTCCGGCTCGCTGCTGCTGTCGCTCGTGGCGCTGGCCGTGAGCGCCTCGGTCACCTATTACATCGCCGACACGACCATCGACCTGGTGTTCTTCGGCGTGGCCTTCTACTCGCTGCTGAGCGGACTGATCCTGATCGTCATGCGCCGCCGGATCTTCTCCCACATGGTCGGCTTTCTGGTCATCGAAAACGGCGTGTTCCTCTTTTCGACGGCTATCGGCGTCGAGATGCCGCTGCTGATCAACTTCGCCATCCTGCTCGACATCCTCATCTCGGTGCTGATGCTGGGCATCTTCTTCACCAAAATCGACGGCAAGCTCCATGCCGACGACGCCGATTCACTCACCAACATAAAGGACTGACGCCATGATCTGCTACCTCATTTTCAGCGTCCTCATCGCGGCAGCGGCCTTCACGGTCCGCCGCCGGAGCCTGCTGCGCCTCACGGGCGCGGCCTTCTACGCCGTGCAGGCGGCCTTCGCCGTTCGGATCGTCGCCGGAGGGCTTTACGGCGAGACCTCGGCCGTGTGGTTCGCCTTCGACGCCGCGGGCACGCTCTTCTACTGCCTGCTCTGCATCGTCTCCGCCTTCGCCTTTTTCCACTCGAAGGCCAGCCTCCACGACTGCGACCTGCGCCAGACCCGCACCTACGCGGGCCTGCTGATGCTCCTGACCACAGCCATCGCGGGAGCCTATTTCGCCTCGAACCTCGCCGTGACGTGGATCTTCCTCGAAGCCACCACGCTCTGCTCGGCGGGCATCGTCTACCACCGCCGCACGGCGCAGGCGCTGGAAGCGGCGTGGAAATACGTCTTCGTCTGCTCGACGGGCATCGCCATGGCCTACCTGGGCATCCTGCTGCTGGCCGCCGCCACCGACTGCGAGTCGCTCGACTACGCCACCGTCGCCGCCGCGGCCCCGGGCGGCAGCGCCCTCTACCTGAAGACGGCCTTTCTGCTGATCCTCTGCGGTTACAGCTGCAAGGCCGAGCTGTTCCCGCTCTACACCGTGGGCGTCGACGCCAACTTCGCCGCCCCGGCCCCGGCCTCGGCGCTGATCTCCACGGGACTGGTCAACGCCGGGTTCCTGGCGTTGCTGCGGGTCTACAAACTGCTCGCCGCGACCGAAGTCTTCCCATGGGTGAAATCCGTGCTGCTGTTCGTCGGCGTACTGTCGCTGGTGGTCGGCGCGCTGTTCCTGCGCCGCACCAACAACTACAAACGCTTCCTCTCCTACTCCACGGTCGAGAACATGGGCATCGCGGCCATCGGGCTGGGCATCGGGGGCATCGGGGTCTGGGCCGCCGTGTTCCACGTCGTCTGCCATACGCTCATCAAGAGCAGCCTGTTCCTCCAGATCGCCGTCGTGCGGCAGGTCTACGGCAACTACCGCATCAACCGCATCGGCGACTACATCCACATCAACCGCGTGGGGGCCGTGGGACTGCTCACGGGGATGGTTGTGCTGGTGGCCTTCCCGCCCTCGCCGCTGTTCCTCTCCGAGCTGATGATCCTCAAGCAAACCATCGCCGACGGCCGCTGGTGGCTCGTCACGGGCATCATGTTGCTGCTGTGCCTGGTCATCTACTTCTTCTGCTCGCGCCTGCTGCGCCTCTGCTACCAGCCCCGGCAGGACGAACTGCACCCCTCGGCGACCGACCGCGCACTGTCGTGGTCGGCGCTGTCGCTGCTCGCCGCCGCCATCGGGCTGGGGCTTTGGCAGCCCGCATTTTTCCGGGAACTGATCGACCGAATCGCATCGCTATGAATTACTACGTAACCGACAATACCGGCGCCTCCGTCGCGCTGAACGACATCCCCGAAGTCTCCTACGCCGCCTTCTACGAGGATCTTCGCGTAAAACTCTCCGACGCACGCTACCATGCGGCCCACTATTTCGCCCTCCCGTCGGGCGACCGCATGCGTTTCTTCCTGCTGCTGCTCGACGACGCCGAGCGCCGCGTGCTGATCACTTCGCACGCCACGGACTACTACGACGAGACGGCGCTCCCCTCGCTCACAGCCCTGCACCCGCAGATGCACCCCTTCGAGCGCGACATCTCGGAACGCTACGGCATCCGTTTCGACGGCATGCCGTGGCCCAAGCCGCTGCGGTTCCCCACCGGGCGTTACGACCGCCGCAGTTCGATCGAGAACTACCCCTTCTACACGATGGAGGGACGCTCGCTGCACGAGGTCAACGTCGGGCCGATCCACGCAGGCGTCATCGAACCGGGGGCCTTCCGCTTCATCTGCAACGGCGAGCAGGTCCTGCACCTCGAAATCGCGCTGGGCTACCAGCACCGGGACGTCGAGACGGCCTTCGAAACGACCGCGAACCGCCTGCGGCAGATGTGCCTTGCGGAGTCCGTCGCCGGAGACAGCGCCGTGGCGCACGCCACGGCCTTCGCCCGGGCCGTCGAGAAACTCACCCGCCGCGAAATCCCGGCCGCGCTGGAGTGCGAACGCGCCGCGGCCCTCGAACTCGAACGCATGGCGATGCAGATCGCCGACACGGGCGCCCTCTGCATGGACGTGGGCTACCAGCTGGGGCAGGTGGCTTCGGAGGCCCTGCGCACCATGACCATCAACACCACGCAGGCGTGGTGCGGCAACCGCTTCGGCAAGGGGCTGATCCGGCCCCTCGGCACCGACCACCCGCTGACGGCCGAAAAGGCGGCGATGATCCGTGCGAACGTGCGCGAAATCGCCCGCCGCTACGACCAGGTGCGCCGCGACATCAAGTCGTCGCCCTCGCTGCTGGCCCGCTTCGAACAGTGCGGCATCGTCCCGCGCGACGAGATGCAGCGCATCGGCGGCGTGGGTCAGGCGGCCCGCGCGAGCGGTCTGGCCCGCGACATCCGCACGTCGCACCCCTGGGGCGTCTTCGCCGGGGCGCTGCGCCATGAAAGCATCGTCAAAACGCATGGCGACGTGATGGCCCGGCTGATGGTGCGCTGCCGCGAGGTGCTGCAATCGGCCGGATACATCGACCGCCTGCTCGACCTCCACGGACAGGAATGCGGGAACGCCGGACACCCGCGCCCGGACTATGCGGCGCCGCTGGCCCCCTCGTCGCTCGCGTTCGGACTGGTTGAGGGATGGCGCGGCGAGACCTGCCACGTTCTCCTGACCGACGCCGAGGGCCGCATCGCCGCCGCCCGCATCAAGGACCCGAGCCTCCACAACTGGCTGGCACTGGCGCTCGCCGTGCGCGGCGAAGGGATCTCCGACTTCCCGATCTGCAACAAGAGTTTCAACCTCTCGTACTGCGGCCATGATCTGTAATCGCACCGTTTGGCAACCCTCATACACTCCGTTCGCTGCGTACCGCCGCGTTTACAAACCGGACCCAACTCCACCCCGCCCCGGCGGGGGCTTAATGCCCGGAAAAGAATTGGCCGTCACGAGGCTTTTCGTTAATTTTGTTCAATTATTTATTCAAAAATGATCCTCCCAAAAATACGCGTACTGCACAGCCACGGACGGCAGGCGATCCCCGACCTCGACGCCGTGGAGCTGACCCCCGAATTCCGGGGCCGTCCCTGCCTGACCGAGACCCGGGACGCCGACGACGCCGAGCGCGCCGCGGCCGTCTGCCCCACGGGAGCCTTCACGGCCGCGCCCCTTGCGCTCGACCTGGGCCGCTGCCTCTTCTGCGGCGAATGCGCGCGCATCGCGCCCCGCAACGTCCGTTTCACCAACGACTTCCGCATCGGCTCGCCCACGCGCGAAGGACTTGTCGTCCGTCCGGGCGACACCCGCATAGCGTTCGACGCCGGAAAGGTGCGTCCCGAAATCCGCCGCTGCTTCTCCCGCGCATTGCAGCTGCGCGAAGTCTCGGCCGGGGGCGACGCGTCGGTCGAAATGGAGCTGGGGGCCACGGGCAACGTCAATTTCGACCTCGGCCGCTTCGGCATCGGCTTCACGGCCTCGCCGCGCCATGCCGACGGCGTGGTGGTCTCCGGTCCCGTCACGGCCAACATGGCCGAGGCGCTGGAAATCTGCTACGACGCCGTCGCGGAACCCAAAATCCTCGTCGCCTGCGGTTCGGAGGCCTGCTCGGGCGGACTTTTCGCCGACAGCCGCGCCGTCGACCGCACGTTCTTCGACACCCACACCCCGGACCTCTGGCTGCCCGGCGCACCGACCCACCCGATGACCTACATCGACGGGATGATGAACCTGCTGGGCCGCAAAACCCGCCAGTGACGATGCAGAGCCTCGCAACCATATTCGTCTCGTTCCTGAAAATCGGGATGTTCACCTTCGGAGGCGGCTATGCCATGCTACCTCTGATCGAACGCGAGCTGATCACCAAACGCAAGTGGATCGAGCAGAAGGAGTTTTTGGACCTGCTGACCCTCGCGCAGTCGGTCCCCGGCCCGATCGCCGTCAACACCGCGGTATTCGTAGGCTACAAGGTCCGCGGACTGCGCGGCGCGGCGGCGGCCCTGCTGGGCACGGTGACGCCGTCGTTCGTCATCATCCTCGTGATCGCCATCTTCTTCGCCGGCATCCGCCAGAACCCCGTCGTCGACGCGGCCTTCAAGGGCATGCGCCCGGCGGTCGTGGCGCTGATCATCGGCCCGGTGCTCACGCTCTCCCGCGGCATGCACTGGACGATGCTGGTCGTCATCGCCGCCTCGGCCCTGGCCATCTGGTGGCTCGACTGGTCGCCGATCTGGATACTCGCCGCGGCCGCCGCGCTGGGCATCGCCTGGGAGTTGACAATGGCAAAAAAGGTGAAAGGTAAAAGGTGAGTTTTGCGGTTGAGCGAGGGCAGAGACCGCCTGCGGGACATGCCGACTCCCAACTTTTAATTTTTAATTCTCAATTCTTAATTAGCGCAGCTATGATCCTCTGGCAACTCTTCATATCCTACCTCAAGATCGGATTCTTCGGATTCGGCGGCGGCTACGCCATGCTGTCGCTGATCCAGAACGAAGTGGTCGTGCAGCACCAGTGGATGACCGCCGCCGAATTCGCCGACATCGTCGCCGTGTCGCAGATCACGCCCGGTCCCATCGCCATCAACTCGGCGACCTACGTGGGTTACAGCGTCGGCGTCCAGACCGGACACACCTGGTGCGGCATCCTGGGTTCGGCGATCGCCACTTTCGCCGTCTGCATGCCGTCGCTGACGCTGATGATCCTCGTGGCGCGTTTTTTTATGAAACTCAAAGGGAACCGGCTGGTCGAAGGGGCCATGCGGGGCATGCGGCCCGTGGTGATCGGCATGATCGCCGCCGCGGCTCTGCTGCTGATTTTCCCCCACGGCGACAACCCCGACGACCGGAACTTCATCGACGCCTGGAGCTGGGCGCTCTTCGGCGGTGTTTTCGTGGGTTCGTGGCGCAAGGTCAACCCCATCCTGCTGATCGTCCTCTCGGCCGGGGCGGGAATCCTGATTTACTACGTATTCTAACCCGACACACCATGAAGAAATCCTTAAAAAAACAGTTAAAAAAGTGGAATATCGGCGACTATGTCCGCCAATTCTCGATCGTTACGGGCGGCGTGCTGCTGACGCTGTGGCTGACGGCCAAGATCGCCGACTCGGCAAAACAGAGGGAGGTGCGGCAGGCCATGCAGTTCGTTGCGCTCGAACTGCGCGACAACCTGCAAGTTATACAGGATTACAAATGGATGTACAACGACGAGAAACGGGTCGCATACCGCCTGAAGGAGCATGACTTCTCGCTCGACGGCCTTCCCGCCGACACGGTAGCTTACTATACCCGGCGGATCACCGGCAGCATGGGAAAACCCTACCGCTTCCTGACCGACGCGCTGGAGATGTTCAAGATGACGGGCATCGCGTCCGACATCGCCGACAAACAGATCGTCATCGACCTTCTGCGCTGCTACAACGAACTCGGGGCATTCGACAACTCGATGAATATCTACTACGACCAGCGCATGAAAGCCATCCTGCCCGAACAGATGGGGGAAACCTTGTGGTCTGCGGATACGAATATCGACAAGGCATTCGGCAAAATGCTCGCCAGCAAAAAGGTGCGGAACTGGCTCGGTATGATTCCGAGGGCTTTCGACTCACGCTACTTCGAGACGAATGAAGAAAAGCTCGAAACAATGATTGCCGAGCTGGAAAAACGCTACCAGTAGATCAAGTGTCCGCGGATCGGTCAAAAGCCCCGCGATCAGTCCTACCGGAGGTGTAAAGATCACGCTGACGAGGAGTGCTCAATCGCCGCGGAAATCGGGATTTACGGTCCATCTTGAAATTGCCCGTGAAAAACCGGCGCCGTTTGAAGATGTGCAGAACGCCCAAAAGTCCTGTCACAAGTCCGGTTTTGTAATGCAGAAGTCCGATCGGGGTATTCGCCCCATCTCCCCAAAGCAATAACGCCACACCGGTCGCAACGACCAAGACAGCGGTGAACGACAAGGCCAGCACCATCCGCGCCCGGCCATTTACGCCCCTATTTTTCAGACCTTTGTACCATCCCCGATGGTCTTTGACGTGGATGGTCCCAAACAACGTGAACACGAACCCGGCCAACGCATGAAATACCGCCCAATAGTGCCAGACGGCATGATCCTCGCCATGGCCCGCGACATGCAGTTTCACGCCGGTATAAAATGTCAGCAGGAAAAGAGGTACCAATGCCGAATCCGTCCAAAAAATCGCCTGTTTCTTATTCATCGTTTTTTTATTGCAAAGTAACGACTTATCGCGAAAGCAGGAAATAGACGGCACGAGGTGAAATTTGAACTATCCGAGGTATTTCTCCCGGTAGGAGGTGGGACTCATCCCCGTGCGTTTGGTAAACAGACGGGTGAAGTAGGCGCAATCGTCGAATCCCAGCGTGCGGGCGATCTCGCCGATCTGCTGCTGCGTATAGACCAGCATGCGCCTGGCTCTCAACAAGATCTCGCTCTGGATATAGCCGCTGACGTTTTCCCCGGTTACCCCCTTCACGACCTCGTTGAGGTAGACCGGTGAAATATGCAGCGCCGCCGCATAGTGGGAAGGGCTTCTGACGATCCGCTCGTCCCCGGCCAGCAGCTCCCGGAATGCCAGTACGATTTCGACATGCCGCCGCTTTGCGGACACCCTGCCGCCCGCCTTCCGCACGGCTTCCGCGATCATGCCGACAACCGCGTCCGACAAACTCCGCACGATGCGTCTCGAATCGTCGTCCTCCGGACCGCCCGTTCTGCGGGCTATCAGGGCAAACAACTACCCCAGTTCGGCCCGCAGCGCACCGGTCAAACGAAAAGGGGACGGGCATAAGGCATACTCGGCGAGGATCTGCCGTGCCGGAGAATCGACGAACGCGCTGTCCACAAAGAGAATCGACGCCCGCGCATCGCCCGCATCCGCCACTCGGTGAACCTGCCCCGGCTGAACGACGATCATCTCGCCCTCCGACAGTTCATACTCCCTGAAGTCGATGGCGACGCGACAGCTTCCGCCCTCCACCATCCCGAATGCATAGTAGTCGTCCCGGTGGGCATACCCGACCGGTTCTTCCACTTCGGTGGAAGAGCCTTCTTTGAGGAATATCCCGGAATCGAAGCGCCGGGCGGCCTGATGCAGGGGTATGGACATCTCCGTTCCGGGTTTCACAGAGCCAGCAGCATGGCCCCGCCTGTCAGCGCCAGCAGCAGGAACGCGGCGAAGAACAACAGCCCCAGAATGGCGACGACGGTTCCGACACAACCCCATCGCTGCCCTCCGCCGGGCAGCGGATCGGTCAGCAGGGCGACGATCAGCCCGACGAGCGGCGTGAAGATCAGGCTTATCAGAAACGCCCAGCCGAAGCCGATACGGCGGTGGCTGCCGATGATGCCCACCAGCACGGCGAGGAAACAGCCGCTCAAAATTCCGAATATCACTGCAAGAATACTCATATCACGTGTTTTAAGGTTGATAGAATCCGTCTAAACTCACGGGCGCAGAACCGAAAGGAAAAAGGAACGAAGCCTCCGGGAGCTCCTAAAACCGGCGGGCCGCAGCTCGCGGAGGCGGCTATGGAGCAACGCGCAATAGCAGGCCTCCGCAGGGCGGAGCTGCGGCCTGCCAACTTGCCCCGGCAAGTTGAAACCGATTTCTTATGCCCTTTTCGGCCGCTGCAATTTCGCAGTCTGCAACTGCCGTTCTGCGCTCGTATTCATAGAACCGGCGTCTTACGCCTGCGCCGCGGAACGCGACACGGGATTCCGACTTGAGGACGGCTGCCAAAAACACAGCGCATCCCCCGCGCCCCCCCCCGCAAACCCTACCGCGTAAACCGGTAATAGGTTCCCAACGGCAGCTGCTTGCCGGCCCGGTCGGTGAAACACAGCTCGCCCCACTGCTCCTCGCGCGGCGCGCCGAACGCCTGCCTCACAGCCGTGCGTGCCAGCGTCGACGAGAGGCCCATCGAGTAGAGGTTCAGCACCAGAAACGCCCCCCGGGGTTCGAGCAGCTGCGCGCAGCACTCCAGCATCTCGCCGATGTTGTCCTCCAGAATCCACCGCTCGCCGCCGGCCCCGCGCCCGTAAGCCGGGGGATCGAGGATGATCCCGCGGTAAAGGCTCCCGCGGCGCACTTCGCGCCGGACGAATTTCAGCGCATCCTCGACGATCCACCGCACGCCCTCCAGGCCGCTCAACTCCATGTTCTCGCGCGACCAGGTCACCACCTGCCTGACCGAATCGACGTGCGTCACCTCGGCCCCGGCGGCCCGCGCCGCGAGCGTCGCCCCGCCCGTATAGGCGAAGAGGTTCAGCACCTTGGGGGCGCCACCTCGCGCAACGCCCGAACCGACAGCCGCAACACGCTCGCCATCAGTAGGTCCGTCTCCGGCCAAAGCCCGGCAGTTGTCGTAGATGAAATTCCAGTTGGCGGCCTGCTCGGGGAAGATGCCCACGTGCTTGAACGACGTAAGCCCCAGCCGCATGCGCAGCCGCATCCGCTTATAGGCATACTCCACCACCCAGCGGTCGGGCATTCCGGGCGCGAGACGCCATTCGCCCCGCTCGTCGCTGCGCGCATCGCGCCGAAACGAAGCGTCGGCCGTGCGCCGCCACTCCTCTTCGGCGAGCGAACGCCTCCAGATGGCCTGCGGCTCGGGACGGCGCGTCACATAACGCCCGAAGCGTTCCAGTTTCTCGAAATCCCCCGTGTCGAGGAGTTCATAATCCCCGAAATCGGGCGTCAGCTGTTCCTGCATACATTATTTTATAAATAGTTACACACCTTCCGGCTCCCGCTTTTCAAGCGGATCGACCAGCGACATTTCGCAGGCCTCGCAGTCGAACGCCAGCCGGTAACGGTAGGCGCCGTGTTCCAGAAACAGGTCGCCGCGCAGCCGCGGATGCTCCCGAAGGCATTCGCCGATCTCGCGGCGGATACAGTAGGCCGAACGCAAGACCACATGCCCGGCGGTCGTCGACGCGAGGTCCAGCCCCCGTTCGATCTGCCGCACCCCGTGGTCGCGGTAGAACGCCTCGGCCAGCCGGTTGGTGACGTTCTCCTCGGCCGCAAGCCGTTCCGACGGGTATTTCGCGGCGGGATTCTCGGGCAGAATGCGGTGTTCCGGCCGCCGTTCGCGGCGCGCTCCGGCAAGTGCCGCCAACGCTTCGCGGCGCAGTTCCGCAGCCAGCGACGCCGGCACGAACCACTCCGCGCCCCGCACTTCGGCTTCGCGGACCGCGAAGATCGTGTCGCCCGACTTCATCGCCTGCGCACGCAGTGCGGCGGCATTGGCGTCGGGATTCTTCGCCGGGTCGAGCCGCACGGCCCGCACGGCCGAGGCCGCAACGCCCTCGCAATCCGTATAAGTAAGTTTCAGCCCTTCGGCCGTCGCCTCCGCCGCGGCCTTCGCCGGAATCACCCGCCGCGTGCGGCTGCGCTCCACGGCCAGCGTGAAACGGCGGTCGAAATTGCGGCGGACCTCCGCCCCGGGCGTGATCCCCTCCATGCGATTGGGCGTGATGCGGCGACCCTCCACGGCGTTGACGTTGGTCCCGGTCACGCCGCGCGGCGTCAGGAAACAGATGCCGTCGCCCGGCGCAAGATCGTGCGCACCGTCGAGCGTGAACGTGCCGCCCGAAACGCCCGCCACGCGGCCCACCCGTTCGCCGACAGCCTTCGGGGTGTCGAACGACGCCACTCCGGCGCGCTTTCCGTCCAGAAAATAGTCGGACTCCCCGCGTGTAAAACTCTTCGACGGATCGGGCGTGAAATCCGGGACGCTCTCGCCGACGGACGACCGCACCAGCCCCGGCCGCAGGGCCAGCGCCTCGTCCACCGCCCGGCGGTAGTGGGCCACAACGTTCCGGATATAAGCGAGATCCTTGAGCCGACCTTCTATCTTGAATGAAGTGACGCCCGCATCCAGCAGATCGCCAATGCGTTGCGAAAGATTCATGTCGCGCACCGACAGCAGATGCTTCCCGGCAATCCAGGTACGGCCCTTTCCGTCGGTGAGGTCCCACGTCAAGCGGCAGGGCTGGCTGCACGCCCCGCGATTGCCGCTGCGCGCGGACATCGACCGCGAGAGGAAACAGCGGCCGCTGTACCCCACGCAGACCGCCCCGTGGACGAAGCATTCGACCTCGGCCGCGGTGGCGGCGCAGATGGCCCGGATCTCCTCCAGCGTGAGGTTGCGTTCGAGAATCACCCGCGCAAACCCCGCCTCGCCCAAGAACCGCGCCCCCTCGGGCGTGCGGTTCGAAACCTGCGTCGAGGCGTGCAGCTCCACCGGAAGGTCCATCCGCCGCAGAGCCATGTCCTGCACGATCAGCGCATCGACGCCCGCGTCGATCAGGCTGCGGGCCTGCCGTTCGGCGGCCTCCAGTTCGTCGTCCCACACGAGCGTGTTGAGCGTGGCATGGACCCGCACTCCGAAGCGGTGGGCATACTCCACGACCCGGGCGATCTCCTCCGCGGAGTTCCCCGCGGCCTGCCGCGCGCCGAACCGCGCGCCGCCGATATAGACCGCATCGGCGCCGTAGTCCACGGCGGCCGCGGCCGCAGCGTAATCTTTGGCAGGAGCTAACAGTTCAACGAGTTTCATTTTTTTCTTTTTGCAAAAGTAACAAAAAGCGGTCAATATCGGGACGTCGCGGACGGAAATTCGCGGGAACCGCCGCCGGGACGGACATTATCAATTATCATTCAACAGCTTACACCTCAAATTGTCAATATATAACAAACATCCTTCTTTTTCACCGGACCGGAAATATCCCTACGATGACAATATCCGACAAACAAAACAGTTGCAGCCGCAAAACGGCTGTCATTCTTCAAAATCATTAAAACTCAACCTTATACACACGCATAACACCGAAAAACAAACAATAAGAAAAGACTTTTACGACAATATTTTCAGGATTTCCAGAAAGCATTCGGGCAAATTTTCGTATATTGTGCCGCAAATAAACAAGTCCAAAAATTTCGTACGATGCAATTTTCAGCAAATACGGTTCTCCGGAAACGGGATACCGTACCCATTCATTTTTTATTCCTAATCCAATTTTTATGAGAAGATGCTTTACGCTATTGACGGTTCTCGTCCTCTGCGCCTCAAGCGGCTGCGACGACAAGAACAAAGAGGAGGTCGCGGATGTGATCGTCCTCTCGCGAAGTAGTGTCGCGTTCGCCCAGAAAGGCGGAACGACCACCGTCGCGGTAGCCACGCCCTCCGACTGGAAGGTGAGCTGTCCGGACGATTGGGTGACGCTGGCCTCCGAAGAGGGCCTGCTGACCATCTCCGCGGCAAGCAATACGACCGACAATGTCCGCAACTCGAAAATCACCGTGGAAACGGCCGGCGACAAACAGGAAATCGCCGTTCACCAGGCATTCTCGTGGGAAACGGTCCTGCTGTCCACCACCGCTTCGGAGGAAATTTCGCTGGATTCCGAAGGTGAGAGCGTTCTCTTCACCGTGGTCTCCAACGGCCAGTGGAGCGTCACGAGCGACGCCGACTGGGTTTCGGTCGAAAGCGACCCGGTCAGCGGAACGGTACGCGTCGGCGCCCCGCGCAATCCCGACGCCCACCGCAATGCGACGCTCACCGTCCGGGCGACCAAAGGCTCCGCTACGGAATCCTGCAAAGTGACCGTTTCGCAAATCTCACGCGAGGAAAACCCTTACTACCAAATGCTGGGATATTACGGACTTCATGCGGAAAACTGGTATTACGGCCGTGAACCGATCGGCGTGAGCGGCACGGGTACGTTCTGCACCGTCGAAGAGAAAGAGTACCGCAAGAGTTTCTACATCAAGAACCTGTTCCTGACGGGCACGGTCGTGGAAGCCACCTACGACAAAAACACCCAAACCATGTCGATCGAACTGGGCAGGCTCTGCTACACCCGCGAGATCTCCCCGACGGTCTCCCGCTTCCACTACCTGTACTCGATCAACATGCAGGGCGGAGGTTTCCACAACGGCATGCTGACCGGCAGGCTGGGAGAGGGCTACAACGACGACGCGGACGAAACCCGCAAGGCGATCCTCCTGAACGGTTTCGAATCGCCGTACACCACGCTGGGCATCATCGGATACCAGGAGCAGCAGTGGCTGTCGTTCGGCGACCTCTACTACGCCACCGGCACGATGTATCTCGTAGACTGGGACATTCCGGCCGACACCGGCACGGCCCCGACCTCCGTCACCCGGGCCGCCGACGGCATCGCACCCTCGGGCAGCACCTTTCCCGTATCGAAACATTAAACCGCAGCACACATGAAAAAATTATATGCACTGACAGCTTTACTGCTCGGCATGATGGGGTGCTCCGAAGAGACGATCACCTACACCAACCCCGTCCCGGGCGACGAACCGTCCGGCATTGCGGCCGAACTGGGCATCTCGTCGAAAAACACATGGTTCGCCGCTGAAGACGAACGCAACGCCTCGATCGGCTTCAAGAGCCTGGGCGGAGAGGTCGTCGTGGACATCCAGACCAACACGACGTGGAAATACGACGCCGTCAACGCCGGCTGGCTGACCATCGAGAAAGACGACGTCGCCGACCAGCTCGTCCTGAACTGCGAGGGCAACAAGGTCGAGGAGCAGCAGCAGGCTACGATCACCATTACCGCCGGCGACAAGACCGCGACCATCTCCGCCACGCAGAACGCGTACGGCACGCTCGAAATCGCCGCATCGAAAAACAATTTCCAGATTCCCGCCGTCGGCGAACTGACCGCCGAATTCGAAGTGCAGTCGACCGACGAAGACTGGATCTTCGAAACCAAAGACTGCCCGTGGCTGCTTCTCGAACAGCAGGGCGACAAAGTCACGATGACGCTCGACCCCAACGAGGAGATCGAGGACCGCGAAACGACCTTCGTGCTGATTGCCGGCGAGGGGGGGGGAAATCCCGTCTCTGAAACGATCCGCGTCACGCAGGACCGCGCCGTCTACGTCAACGTTTCGCTAAAAACCATTCCACTCTCGCCCACTCCCACCGAATCCGACAAAAAAGAGTTGGGAATCAGATCCAACTACGACTGGGAGTACACGCTTTCCGAAAATTCCGACTGGCTCTCCGCCACGAAAACCGAGCAGGGACTTACAATCACCGCAGAGACCAATTCGAGCGGATCGTCCCGCACCGCAACCATCACCGTATCGGCCGGCGACGGCAAACAGAACCAGACCGAACAGGTCGTCACCGTCTCCCAGACCGGTCTGGACCTCGACGCCTTCATCCTCGGAATCGACATCACCTCGTCGAGCCTGAAGACCTATCTGCCGTTCGACAAGGCCATCGACGCCACCATCGACTGGGGCGACGGCAGCATCGAGGAGAACGTCACCTCCGCCTACCCCTCGCACACCTACACCGACCCGGGCTACTACATCGTCTCGGTCAAGGGCAACGTGACGTCGCTCAACTCCTACGACATCCCCGACTACGGACTGGGCAACCAGTTCAGGGAGGTTTACAACTGGGGCCGCACGGGGCTGACCTCGATGGCGCGCGCATTCCAGAACTGCCGCGAGCTGAAACGGATTCCCTCCGACAACACCGAAGCCTTCGCCAAGGTCACCACCTTCCACTATGCATTCACCGACTGCCGCGTCCTCGAAGCCGTTCCCGACGGGCTGTTCGACCATGCAACCGAGGCGGAAACCTTCGCCTACTGCTTCCAGAACTGCAACATGGTCACCGAAGTGCCCGCCGACCTGCTTTACAACTGCACGAAGATCACCTCGGTAGGTTCGCTCTTCTCCGGCACGGCGATCACCCAGATCGACGAGGATTTCTTCTCTCGCAACACGGAGTTGACCGACTGTTCGATCATCTTCTCGAACGGCAAACTGAAGACGGTTCCCGAAAAACTCTTCGCCAACAACAAGAAGGTGACAACCTTCAACTCGCTGTTCGCCAACACCGAGTCGTTCGAATCCGTCCCGGCCGGCCTGTTCGCCAACAACCCCGAGGTCGACTCGTTCCGCATGCTCTTCTCGGGAACAAGCCTGAAATCCGTCCCGGCCGGCTTGTTCGCCAACAACCACAAGGTCACCAATTTCCAGAGCGCATTCAGCAAAACGGCCATCCAGAGCGTTCCCGCCGACCTGTTCGCAGGCTGCGGCAAGGTGACGACCTTCATGAGCTGTTTCACCGGATGCAGCGAACTGCAAAGCGTCCCGGCCGAGCTGTTCAAAAGCAGCGGAGCCTTCACGACCGTGACGAAGACCGCCTTCAACAACATCTTCAAGGACTGCACCTCGCTGACCGAAGTGCCCGCAGGGCTGTTCGACGGCTTTACCCTGGTCACCGCCTTCAACGACGCCTTCAACGGCTGCGCGTCGCTCACGACGCTCCCCGCAGGGCTGTTCGCCACCAATACGGCGGTCACCTCGTTCACCAATGTCTTCAAAGGCTGCACCTCGCTCAAAAGCATCCCCGAAGGCGTCCTCGGCGGACTTTCCAAAGTCACCTCGTTCTCGGGCCTGTTCGCTGGCTGTACAGGGCTTGAAGAGATCGGCGCCAACATCATCTCCGGCTGCGCCGCCTGCAAGAATATCTCCTCGATGTTCAAGGACTGCGACAACCTGAAAACCGTTTCCGCGGAGGCTTTCGCCGGCGCACCCGCGATCACCAACATCGGCAGCCTGTTCGAAAACTGCACGCTGCTCGAAAGCGTTCCGGAGGATATTTTCGCCGAGATGCCGAATCTGGCGACCGCCACCAGCGTATTCGCGGCGTCGGGACTGAAAACGGTTCCCGCCGGTCTGTTCAGCCGCAATCCCTCCGTCACGACCTTCGGCAAGGTGTTCCAGAACTGCGCCGCACTGACGACGCTGCCCGACGGACTGTTCGCTGGCAACCCGAAAGTGACGACCTATTCCAACGCCCTGGAGAACTGCACGGCCCTCGAATCGGTCGGCCTCCTCTTCGGGAAGAGCACGGCCTCGGCCAAATGCGACCGCCTCTTCGCAGGGGCCACGGCGCTGAAGAGCGTGCCCGCCGGAATCTTCGACGGACTGACCGGGGCGACGGCCTTCAACAACACATTCTCCGAATGCTCCGCCCTGGAGACGATTCCGGCAGGGCTCTTCGCCAAGAACGTCAACGCGACCACCGTGGCCCAGTGCTTCCTGAACTGCACCCGCCTCACGACGGTTCCCTCGCGCCTGTTCGAAGCCAACACCAAGACGAAGACCCTGACGGAGATGTTCTCCGGCTGCTCGGGAATCGAAAGCATCGCGCCGGACGCCTTCACGGGACTGAACGGCACGTCGCTCAATTTCCAGAAGGCATTCCTCAACTGTACGTCACTCCGGGAGATCCCCGACGGGCTGCTGAAAACCACGCAGATCTCAACCTACACCAGCCTGTTCGCCGACTGCACGGGACTGGTCCGCGTCGGGTCGGAGGTGTTCAACTGCGCTTCGGCCACCATGTTCAATTCGGTCTTCGACGGCTGTACGTCGCTCGAAGAGGTCGGCAAGAACATGCTGGTCAGCCCCGTCAAACTGACCAGCGTCGCGAATCTCTTCCGCGATTGCGGGATGCTCAGGAGCGTTCCGGTGAGCCTGTTCGACGAAGCCGTGAAGCTCAAGACGCTGACTTCGACCTTCCAGGGCTGCGCGTCGCTCGAAGGCGAATCGCCCTACACGGTCGTCGACGGCGTGAAATACCACCTGTACGACCGCACGGCGGAGAATGCCGCCGCCTCGGGACTCACCGCGATCACCGCCGCCAAGAGCAGTTTCGCGGGATGTACGAAACTCTCGGACTACGACAAGATCCCCACCACGTGGAAGGAATAGACGAACACAAAACGATCCCGAACATGAAAAATACGATAATATGCAGCATCGCAGTGCTGTCGGCCGCACTGCTGGCAGCCTGCACCGAAACCACCCGGATCTGGCCGGAGGAGGGCGAAAGCAAGGCCTACGTGGAGGTGTCGAGCCAAAAAGTGATCTTCGACGCCGACGGAGGCAACGCCGTGATCACCGTGGCGACGAACGCCGACGGCTGGGACTACGCCGCCGAAGGCGACTGGTTCACCGTCGCCCGGCAGGACGGCAACGCCCTGCTGGTCGAGACCCTGATCAACGCCGGAGCCGAAACCCTGACGGGCAAACTCACGGTCAGCGCCGAGAAGAACGGGGAGACCGTTTCGCAGGAGGTCGCACTCGTACAGCGCGCCGAACGGAGCGTCAACCTGAGCGCCGAAGGCACGGCCAACTGCTACATCGCCCGGACCGGCGGCGTCTACAAATTCGACGCATCGGTCAAGGGCAACGGCGGCGGCGACGGAGTCAGCGACTACATCGCCAACTACGGACTCGCCATCGAGGACGGCGCCTTCGCCGAACTGCTCTGGGAATCGCGCCACGACGGCGACAAGACCATGTCGCGCGAAATCATCGACGGCGCGCCGATCTACCGGGGCGGCTACGTGACCTTCTCGACGGGGCGTTCGGAGGGCAACGCCGTGATCGCCGTGAAGGACATCAAGGGCAACATCGTCTGGAGCTGGCACATCTGGGTCTGCAACGACGAAATCACGGCGCACGACCACATCGACTCGGAAGGCAAAGTCGCCGCCGTGATCATGGACCGCAACCTCGGAGCGCTGAACAACACCCCGATGGACGTGGGCAACCGAGGCATGTTCTACGAGTGGGGCCGCAAGGACCCCTTCACGCCTTCGCGCTCGCCCTACCACGCGGATACCGACGGCAACAACGTCCCAGCCTACAACGAACCGAACACCGCGATCGGCGACGGAACGGGAACATGGGTCTACAACGCGCAGGCCGCCGTGCTCGCCACGCCGCCGGCCAACATTCCCAATTCGATCCTGAACCCGATGACCTACCTGCAATCGCCGTACAACGGCCACGCCGACTGGTACTGCACGGGAACAGACCCGAAGGCCACGCATCCGGGACTGTGGGGTCCCGAGAAGACCATTTTCGACCCCTGCCCTCCGGGCTACAAGGTCCCGGGACCCGATCTCTGGGGCATTCCCGCCGGAAACAACTCGATCACCAACGGCGGCGCAGCGGCGGATTACGACGAAACCGGCGTCAGCGCCAAATGGGACTGGAACGCCTACGAAGACTGCGGGCGCCGCTGGAAAAACACCGGCGACTACTACCCGATGGCCGGCAACATCTACTACACGGACTACATCTCGGTGAGCATCTGCAACTACACGGGCGGCATGGCATTCTACTGGACCGCCCAGGCGACTCCCGACGCGACGAAGTCATCGGCCTACTTCGTGAACTTCAACCCCAACTGGTGCAATTACAGGCTCGGCGAGCACGACTGTTCCGCACAGATACGCTGCATCCGGGAATAACACTAAAAACTGATCGTCTATGAAATATCCATTCAAATCGCTTCTCCTGGCGGCAACCGTCCTCGCGGCGGCATCGTGCGCCAAGGACGACACGCAGAGCGGCGGCGGCGAAGAGACCGCAGGTCCCGTCATCGTCAACGCCTCCCCGGCGGCCATCGGCGGCGAGATCATCCTCAAACTGAAGACCGAGGCCTCCGGCATCGTGGAAAAGAGCCGCGCGCAGGGCGTTTCGAAAGGCAGCGGCATCGACGAGATCGACCGCATCCTCAACACGGTGAACACCGTACGTTTCGAACGGCTCTTCCCGGACGGCGGGCGTTTCGAAGAACGCACCCGCAGGGAAGGCCTGCACCTCTGGTATTACGCCAAATACGACCCGTCGGTCCCGACGAGCGAGATGGCCAGCCTGCTCTCTTCGTGCAAGGACATCGAAATCATCGAATACTCGCTGGCCGCCGAAACTTCGGACCACCGCCGCGCGGCATCTCCCGCCGCCGGGGCGCAGAGCGTCACCCGCGCCATCGCAGACGAGGTGCGCAACGTCCCCTTCCCGTTCAACGAGAGCGAACGCTCGCAGCAGATGCAATGGCACTACAACAACACGGGAAACATCTTCGCGCAGACGAGCCAGCTGGGCGCCGACGCCAACGTATACGCCGCCTGGCAGCTCTCGACGGGCAATCCCGACGTGATCGTCGCCGTCGTGGACCAGGGCGTCAAGTACGACCACGAAGACCTGGCCGCCAACATGTGGGTCAACGAGGCCGAACTGAACGGCACGCCGGGCGTCGACGACGACGGCAACGGCTATGTGGACGACATTTACGGCTACAACTTCACCAAGGAGACCGGCGAACTGGATTTCTCGGCCGAACTGATGCACGGCACGCACGTCGCCGGCACGATCGCCGCCGTGAACAACAACGGCGTGGGCGTCTGCGGCATCGCAGGCGGCTCGGGCAGGGGCGACGGCGTGAAGATCATGTCGTGCGAGATTCTCGGCAAGTCGGAGTCCGGATCGTCGGGCGCCGGACTGGCCGGACAGATCCGCGCCATCAAGTACGCCGCCGACAACGGCGCCGTGATCTGCCAGAACAGCTGGGGATACACCGCCGGAACCATCTCCGTGACCGACTGGACACGCGGTTCCTACTCGGCGCTCTCGCGTGCCATGGAGTACTTCAACAAATATGCGGGACTGGACGAAAACGGCAACCAGACAGGCCCGATGGCCGGTGGCATCGTCCTCTTCGCCGCGGGCAACGACGCTTCGAGCGAGGTCTGCTATCCCGCCGCCGACGCCAACGCGATCAGCGTGGGCGCAACCGCGTTCACGGGCGCCCCGGCCTACTACACCAACTACGGCACATGGGTCCAGATCTCGGCCCCGGGCGGCGACCAGATGCTGAGCAACGCCTACGGCGGCGTTTACAGCACGAGCGTGGCCGCCGACGGCTCTTCGGGCTACGAAGGCAGCCAGGGGACCTCGATGGCCTGCCCCCACGTGTCGGGAGCCTGCGCGCTGGCCGTCAGCTATTACTACGGCACTGAAAAACGCAAGGGCCTTACGGGCGAAATGCTCCGGCAGGCGCTGTTGAGCAGCACCCAGTCCGTCGACCGCTACTGCACCGGCAAATACCAGCAGTATCTGGGCAACATGGGCATCGGCAGCCTCGACACCTACAAGCTGCTGCGGAACATCGCCAAGATCGACGGCATCCCGGCGCAGCGGGTCGGCGTGGGCGACACCGTCAGCATCGACCTGAGCAACCACTTCACCGCCACCAATGTCCTGGGGTACACCGTTTCCGTTCCCGACCTCGTGAAGATCGAACTTCGGGGCGGAGTGATGAAGCTCACCGGCCTCAAGAAAGGCCGGACGACGATCATCGTCTCGGACGGCGCGGCCATTCGCAAACCGATCGAGGTAACCGTCGAATGACACATTCACTAACGCAAAAGAGAATCAAACCTATGAAAACCTTTTATAAATACGCGGCATTCGCGGCGGCGGCCCTCGCGGGACTGTGCGCCTGCTCGTCGGACGACGACGCGGCGGAGACCGGCTCCGGCCTGCAACCCGTCGCACAGCCGCAGATCATCGTCAGCGACCTGACGACCACCGGATTCACCCTCCGCTGGGAAGCCGTCGACGACGCAGGGTCCTACGTCTACACGTTCGACGGCGGGAGCGAGACCTCGACGACCGGCTGCCGGCTGGAATTCAACAGTCTGGAACGGCAGAAAGAGTATGTCGTGGCGGTCAAGGCCTGCCCCCGGGACCCGGCCGAATACACCGAATCCCCCTTCACCTACATCCACGTGCTGACCGACGACCTGGAGCAGCTTCCCCAGCCGAAGATCACGCTCGGCAGCGCCTATGCGTCGAAAACCGTCATCTCCTGGACCGAAGTGCCCGAAGCGGAACTCTACGAGTTCTCGGTCGACGGCGGGGAGGTGTCGACCACCCGAAACCGTACGGTCATCCTGTCGAAACTCGACAAGGGCCGCACCTACTCCTTCTCGGTGCGCGCCATGACGTCCGACGCCACGCGCTTCACCAACTCGGAAGCCGCACAGCTCTCGTTCGTCACCTCGGACGCCGACGTTCCGCCGCTGGTCATCGCCCCGACGACGATCATCTCCGACGCCGTGGCGTTCGACATCTACGCCTCCAGCGACGAAACCTACTATTATGAAATTCTCCCGGCCACGACCTTCGCCAAGTATTCGCCCGAAGAGCTGATGACCGCCTTCCAGACCTATATCGTCGAATACGCCAAAAAGCAGGGCATCAGCCTCCAGCTGGCCATGGCCTCGATGCTCAAGTCAGGAACCCAGAGCCTCCAGATGACGGGACTCACCCCCGAGTTGAGCTACGTGATCTTCGCCTTCGGCATGGACCTGCGGGGCAACATCACCTCGAACCTCTCCTCCACGCAGTTCAAGACCACGGCCGACGGCTACTCCGCCGGTCCGAACTACGGCGGCAGCGACTGGTTCACGCAGCGGTTCTACATCACCAACGCCTACCTCGCCCTGACGGGTTACGGCTGGACCAACTCCGTGTGGACCCACTGGAAGGGAGACGACGTGACGGACGTCCGTTACCGTACGCTGACGACCAAGCTCTTCAATCAGGTCTTCTCCAATCCCTACGACCGACAGGCCATCGCCGCATTCCTGAAAGACCCCAATTACGGAGTCCAGTTCAACCCCGAGCTGCTCTCGGCGACGGTAAACAGCGCCGACGGTTACAACGGACTTACGGAAGGAGTCAGCGCCGGCACGTCCTACACGCTGCTCACGCTGGCCACCTCGTCGAGCGGCGCCGAAACGGTCTGCGTCAACTCCGTCACCACGAAGACCAGCACGGCCGCAGCCGCGTGGTTCGCAGCCGCAGCCTCGACCAACGCCAACTACGGCCCGACGCACAACACCGTAGCCGGCGTCATGAAGGGCATCGACATCGCAACGGTGCGTTACGCGATTTTCAAACAGAGCGCCCTGGCGAACGTCAGCACGGACAACTATCCGGCCGTGATCGAAGAGTTCGGACACGACCTCAAGGAGGAGTACCTCCCCTACATCAACGGAAACGGCTTTGCCATCCTCTTCACCGGGGAGAGCGGCGTAACGCCCGAAACCACGTACGTCTTCATGGCGACGGCGACCAACACGGTCGGCGACAAAGTCACCAAATGGGGTTCGGCGACCACCAGCGCGGCTCCGGACGCCGCCCGGGCGAAGGCGCAGGCCGCAACCCGAACGGACGAACCGCTCCGGTCGCCCGCCGGGAAACCCATCGCCAACCCCGAGAAGTTCATCTACCCGATGGAGAGCGTCCAGCTGCCCGCCGGAGCGAAACCCGAAGGCGACCTCTGGACCATCATTCACAACACGCACAACATCAAATAAGAGTACATCTATGAACAAGATAGCAGCAATTCTCTGGTGCATCCTGTCGCTGGCATGGACGACGGCCTCCTGGGCGCAGAACGTCGCCGTCAGCGGCAAAGTCACCGGAGCCAACGGCGAAGCCATCATCGGCGCGAACGTTCTCGTGGAGGGCACTACGCAGGGCATCACGACGAACGTCGACGGAGACTACACCCTGACGAACGTCCCGGCCAACGCCACGCTCGTCGTCTCCTACCTGGGCTACAAGACCGAGAAAATCCCTGTCGGCAACAAGACCCGCATCGACGTCACGCTCCGGGAGGACACCGCCGAGATCGAAGGCGTGATGGTCGTGGCCTACGGTACGGCCAAGAAGGAGTCGTTCACCGGTTCGGCCGCCGTCGTCAAGGGCGGCGAACTCCAGAAGCGCGTCGTGGGCAACGTCACCAAATCGTTCGAAGGAACCGTAGCCGGCGTGCAGGTCGCCTCCGGCGGCGGCCAGCCGGGCGAAGCGGCATCGGTCATCATCCGCGGCATCGGGTCGGTGAACGCCTCGGCGACACCGCTATACGTGGTCGACGGCATCCCCTTCGACGGGTCGCTCAGCGCGATCAACCCCGCGGACATCGAGACGATGACCGTGCTCAAGGACGCATCGGCAGGTGCGCTCTACGGCGCCCGCGGAGCCAATGGCGTCATCGTCATCACGACCAAGAAGGGCAAGAAGGACAAAATCCGCATTTCGTACAAGGGCAACGTCGGAATCGCCTCGCGCGCCATCCCCCGCTACGACCTGGTCGACATGAAAGATTACGTCGAGATGAGCTACGAAGCGCTGCGCAACAGCGCCCAATACGGCACGGGCATGGATTTCGAGGGCGCGAGCCGCTACGCCGCCGCCAACCTCGGCCAGCAGATCGGCGGACTGAAGAATCCCGAATACTACAACCCGTACAAGAACTACACGTGGGAGACGCTGATCGACCAGTCGACGGGCAAGATCCGTTCGGATGCCAAAGCTGCATGGAACGAGAACTGGCTGGACGAAATCAGCGACAATTCGGCCATACGCACCGAGCACATCGTCTCGGTGAACGGCGGTTCGGAACGCGCCAACTACGTCGCATCGCTGGGATACTACATGGAAGACGGCATTCTCCAGAACACCGACTTCTCCCGCTACACGGGCCGCGTAGGCGCCGATTCGCAGGCCAAGAGCTGGCTCAAGATCGGCATGAACGCCAACTTCGCCCACAGCGAATCGAGCTACCAGAGTTTCGAGGACGCAAGCACGTCGAACGTCTGGTACACGGCGCAGTTCATGGCCCCGGTCTATCCCGTCTACCTGAAGGACATGGCCGGCAACAACGTGCGCGACGCCGACGGGCGGCTGCAATACGAATACGGATCGGAGGACGACAACGGCTACGCCAACCGCCCCTCGGCCCAGGGCTTCAACTCGAAGGCCGAACTTTACAACAACAAGGCCTATTACACCCGCAACTCGCTTTCGGCGCGCAGCTACATCACCTTCGGGACGGTCAGGGAGGAGGCCCGGCTCTACGGACTGAAACTCACGATGAACTTCGGTACGGACTACACCGACTACCAGCGCACGCTGGTCTACGACAAGGAGCACGGCAACGCGGCCCAGCAGGGCGGACGCCTCAGCAAGACCAACACCCGCACGCTGAGCTACACGTTCAACCAGCTGCTGACCTACGACCGCACGTTCGGCGACCACTCCCTCAACCTGCTGGCCGGCCATGAGTACTACCGCTACAAGTACAACTACGCCCTCGGCGAAAAAACCGGCATCGTCGGCGGGATCGACGAGTTGGGACCCGCCGTGACGACCACCGACAACAACAGCTATTCGCATAACTACGGCGTGGAGTCCTACCTCGCGCGCATCAACTACGGCTTCAAGAGCCGTTACTACATCGACGCCAGCTGGCGAACGGACGGTTCGTCGCGCTTCCATCCCAGCGACCGCTGGGGCCATTTCTGGTCGGTGGGCGCCTCGTGGCGCATCTCCGAAGAGCAGTTCATGGAGAACACCCGCCAGTGGCTCGACAACCTCACGCTGAAGGTTTCATACGGCGTACAGGGCAACGACAACCTGGGAACCTATTACGCATGGCAGGGTCTCTACGACTACACGTGGCCCAACGCCACGGATGCGGGCGCCTTCGTCGACAAGCTCGAAAACAGGAAGGTGACCTGGGAGAAGAACGGCAACCTCAACGCCGGCATCGAAGCCACGATGTTCGGCGGCCGACTGGGCGTTTCGGTCGAGTACTACAACCGCAAAACGCGCGACATGCTGCTCAACAGTCCGCTGCCGATCTCGACCGGATTCACGGGCTTCAACGACAACGTCGGCTCGCTGCGCAACCAGGGGCTCGAGGTCTCGCTGCGCGGAACGATCCTCGACAAGCGCGACTTCCGCTGGGACGCGACGCTGATGGGTTCGTTCAACCGCAACAAGGTGCTCTCGCTCACGGGCGGCCAGGATGTCATCACGTCGGGCATCCGCGTCATCGAGGTGGGGCGGCCGATCTACACCTTCTACCTGCCGAAAACGGCCGGCGTGGACCCCGCCACGGGCAAGCAGCTCTACTACGCCTACTGGACCCAGACGGTCAACGACGAGGGGGCGCTGGTGAACACGCGCTGCGACGAGTACATCACCGACAACGTGGCGATGGCCACCTTGAGCAAATACTACCACGAAAGCCGCGAGCCGAAACTCTTCGGCAGCATCGGTTCGACGTTCACGATCCTGAAGAACATCGACGTCTCGTTCCTGACGACCTATTCGATCGGCGGATGGGTTTACGACGGACTCTACAACGGCTCGATGTACGTGCAGTACGCCGGCAACAACTGGCACAAAAACGCCAAACGCCGCTGGCAGAAGCCGGGCGACAAGACCGACGTGCCGATGCTCGAAGTGGGCGGCTCGTACGCCACGGCCAGCAACTCGCTGATCGACGCCTCGTACTTCGCCATCAAGAACATCACCGTCGGCTACACGCTTCCCAAGCGCTGGCTCAAGAAGATCGACATCGAGTCGCTGCGCATCTACGCCACGCTGGACAACATCGCCATGTTCAACCACATGGACGGCATGGACCCGCAGTATAACTTCACGGGATCGGTGGCTTACAGCTACACCCCGTCGCGCGTGATCGCATTCGGTATCGACCTGAACTTTTAACCTCGGGAGAAAACAACTATGAAAAAAGCAATATATCTTATCATCGCACTGATCGGCTTATCAGCCCCCTCGTGCAGCGACTCGATGCTCGATTTCTCCCCGACCGACTCGGGTTCGGGCAAGGAGCTGCTCAAATCGGCATCCACGGCCATCACTTCGGTCAACGGCGTCTACCGCTCGATGTGGACGGCCGGATGGTCCACGACCGCAAACACCCACCAGTGCTTCGGCATCGCGGCCTACAACCTGGCGCTCGACTGCATGGCCGACGACCTGATCATGCAGTCGCAGGGCAACGGCTGGTTCTGGGGCGACCACTGCTACAACGTCAAGAGCAACTACACTTCGTCGGCCTTCCGGTCGTACGACGTCTGGTACGCCAACTACAAATGGATCGCCAATGTAAACTACATCATCGACGCCGAGCCGGAAATGGCCGGAACGGAGGCCGACGTGGCCTACGTCGCAGGACAGGCCTACGCCATCCGGGCGCTCTGCTACCTGAACCTGGCGACGTGGTTCTCCCGCGCCCCCTACAACTCCCTGACGGGCGCTTCGCGCTGGAACGAGCCCTGCGTACCGGTTTACACCACCGGCACGTCGATCGACACGGGCGGACAGCCCCGCGAATCGCTGCGCACGGTCTACGGCCGTATCGACCAGGACATCGACCGTGCCATCGAACTGCTCGAAAAGGCCAGGGAAACCACGCTGGCCGAGAATAACAAATCGCACATCAACCTCTACGTGGCCCTGGGCATCAAGTCGCGCGCCTGTCTGGCGGAAGGCGACTGGGACGGGGCATTCAAGGCGGCCAAGCGCGTGATCGACGAAGGCGGCTACGCCGTCGGCACGAAGAGCGACCTGACGGGCGGCATGAACTCGCTCGACAAGCAGAACGTCATGTGGGGCGCAGGCATTCAGGTGGCCGACCAGGCGGGCGGCTACGCCGGGTTCTTCACCCACATGGACAACAAGGAGGGCGCCTATGCCAAATCGGCTCCGAAGCTGATCAGCAAGCAGCTCTACAACCGCATCAGCGCGACAGACATCCGCCGCGACTGGTGGGACCCCTCGGACAAGGAGTCGCCCTACGTCAGCAAAAAATTCTCGTTCGCCAACGTGGCCTCCTTCCTGGGCGACTACATCTACATGCGCGTCGAGGAGATGTACTTCACGGCCGCCGAAGCGGCCCTGCGGCTGGACGACCTCAAGAGCGCACGCGAACTGATGAACACCGTCATGGCCGAACGCGACCCGGGTTACAGCGCCAACAACCGCAGCGGCACGCTGCTCGGCGCGACGACCACGACCTGGACCGGATCGTTCCTCGAAAACATCCTCACCCACCGCCGCATCGAACTGTGGGGTGAGTACGGCCGGCTGTTCGACGTCCGCCGCCTGGGCCAGGGCATCGACCGCCGGACCGACGACGGCTTCTCCGAGGAGTGCATTTCGATGATGAACCGCCGGAACGTCAACATCACCAAAGCCGACACTTACGACTGGGTGCTGACCATTCCCAAAGCCGAACTGGATGCCAATCCGAACATCAACGAGGAGGACCAGAATCCCTAACGAGCCTTTGAACCGTTGAAAATCAAGTACACTATGAAAAACATATCGAAATATCTGGGTGCGGGACTGCTGCTCTTCACCGCGGCCTGCAGCCAGACGCAGGAGGGCGACCAATACACCCCCAACAAGGACGATGCGAAGGCCATCCACTTCATCCAGTCGTCCATCCAGAAGGAGTTTCCGCAGGACGCCGTGCAGGGCGTGATCAACGTCGAAATCGCGCGTCCGGGCAACAAAGGCGCCTACAAGGTCTATCTGGCGACCAAGGACGACGACTACGAGCTGTTCTCGGTTCCGGCCGAGGCGACCATTCCCGACGGCAGCCACTCCGTGACGGTTCCCGTCGAGGTCGACCTTTCGAACTTCGTCATGGGTTCGAACTACAAGACCACGCTCTACATCAGCAGCCGGGAGGCGCGTCCGGGCGACAACGCCGCGCAGGTGGCGCAGTACTCCGACAAGGTGACCCTTTCGGCCACCTACGAACTGGAGTGGGAGACGCTCTACCGCACCACCGGAGAGGGCGAAGAGATCCCCCAGCTGGCAACCTACCACTACAACGGATACTATTCGGGCCGCGATTCGGGCCTGGAGGTCGAAAAAGCCGTGGGAGCCAATATCTTCCGGCTGAAGGACTGGGCCAGCGGCGTGACGTTCAAGTTCGTCCTCCACGACGACAACACCTGCACCGTGCCGGCGCAGTCGATCGGCTACTACAACTCGAACTACAACGAGTACGTCTACGTCGCCGACATGGCCGTTTACACCGGCAACGACTCGGCGTACGCCAGCTATCCCTGCACGTTCGACGGCGAGAGCACCTTCTCGTTCTACCTGATCTACTACGTGTCGTCGGGCTATTTCGCCCAGGGGACCGAGAAACTGGTCTTCGACACCGACATCGACACCACGCCCGTCGTGGAGATCGCTTTCGAGGGCATCGAGACCACGAGCACCGGATTCAAGGCTCCGAAACTCCACTTCTCGCCCAACGAATACACGAAGTACTACAAGGCCGCGGTCGTCGCCGGAGACATCACCGCCGACGCCGAACGGCAGCAGGAGGTGCGCCGGCAGCTGATCGACGACAAACTGGAGGCCGTGACCCCCGTGGTGACGCTCCTCGCGGACGACGCCTCGGTCTGGAACGTTCCCTCGGGCAACTACACCGCCGTGGCGCTGGCCTACGACTCGATCGAGAACCCCTGCAAGCTCTACACGCAGCGGTTCACGAACGACCCGAACGACGAATATGCTCCCCGATCGCTCGAATTCGAGTTCTACGCTCCGGAGAACAACCTCAACTACTCGCCCTACAACACGCTCATCTGGCAGATGCAGACCGCAAATGTGGCGGCGATGAAATATCTCTGCGTCAAAACCGCCGTCGCCGACTACCTGTGCGAAGCGCTCGGCATGACACTGGAGGAGGTGACCGCATCCCGGGGCTACGACGTTCCCGAGGAGATGATCGCGCAGCTCAACTCCCCCGAAGGCCGCGGCACGTCGTTCAGCCCGCTCGACGAAGGCAGCACGTACACACTCGCCCTGCTGATGTACAACTCGTTCGGCGACACGGCTTTCGTTTCGAAGAGCGCGTCGACGTTCGGTTACTTCGCCAAGGATTTCGACCGGACGAAGACCCTGGAGGACTTCATCGGCGCATTCGGCGTCACGGCGACCGTCGACGTCGATTCGCAGTCGTCCGAAAAGACCTTCCGCATGGACATCGCGCGCATCAACGACCGCGACGTGCTCATCAGCGGCATGACCGACATGCGCGACTTCGCACCCCAGCTGAAAGGCTACTACGACAAGGAGCTGCACATGCTGATCGTCGAACCCCAGTACGCGGGGATGTACAACGGCGCCTATGCGACGCTCGGCTTCTCGAACGGACTGTCGATCTTCTGGGGCGACGCCGGAATGGCCGTCGGCTACATCGGCGACACGCTCTACTGGGCTTCAAGCCCCTACTCACCCGAAGAGGTCAACAGCTACATGTTCCTGCTCTTCAGCACGCCGCAGGCGTCGAGTTCGAGCTACCTGCGCCAGTACGCCGGTTCGAAAACCTACTCGTCCCTCAAGATGAAGCCCCTCCAGCAGGCGTCCGCACAGACCGCGGCCCGCGCCGCGGAATCGCGGACCGGAAGCATCGAGACCGGCGGACAGCGCTTCACGACCTACCTGACGGGCGAACGCGTCGCCGTTCCGGCGAAAGCCTCCGGAAACACGGCAGCGAAAGTCCCGGCCGAAGGCAAGCGTCTGCGCACGGACCTCGTGCTCCACACCCGCTGATCCGCAGCCCGCACAACCGAAAACCGGATTTCCGCTTTGGGCGGAAGTCCGGTTTTTTCATAAAATCGCAAAAAACGGCGTCTCGGCGTGACAGTTTGGCGCGAATTTACTAATTTTGCAGGTTGTAAGGCGAAAACACAAAAAACTCACGATATTATGCTTACGATAAAGCAAATCCGCGATGACAAAGAGGCCGCCGCACGCAAGCTGGCCAAGAAGGGCGTGGACGCCGCGCCTGTCATCGAAAAGATCATCAGCTTCGACGACCGGCGCAAAGCCCTCCAGCTGGAACTCGACAACACGCTGGCCGCCCAGAACAAGGCCGCCAAGGAGATCGGCGCACTGATGGGCCAGGGCCGCCGCGAGGAGGCCGAGGAGCGCAAACGCTTCGTGGCGGACCTCAAGGAGAAGTCCTCGCGCCTCGAAGCCGAGCTGACCGACGCCCGGCAGGAGTTGCAGTCGGCCATCGTCTCGCTGCCGAACTTCCCCGCCGAGATCGTCCCCGAAGGCAAGACGGCCGAGGACAACCTCGTCGTCAAGCTCGTGGAAAGCTACACCGCGCTTCCGGAAAACCCGCTGCCCCACTGGGAGCTGGCCCGCAAGTACGACATCATCGACTTCGACCTGGGCGTGAAGCTCACCGGCGCGGGATTCCCCGTCTACAAGGGCAAGGGCGCACGGTTGCAGCGCGCGCTGATCAACTATTTCCTCGACTGCAACACGGCGGCCGGCTACCTCGAAGTGGAGCCGCCCGTGATGGTCAACGAGGCTTCGGGCTTCGGCACGGGACAGCTCCCCGACAAGGAGGGGCAGATGTACCACGCCACGGTAGACAACTTCTACCTCGTTCCCACGGCCGAGGTTCCCGTGACGAACATCTACCGCGACGTGATCCTCGAAAAGGAGGATTTTCCGGTGAAGATGACCGCCTACACCCCGTGCTTCCGCCGCGAGGCCGGGTCGTACGGCAAGGACGTGCGCGGACTCAACCGCTTGCACCAGTTCGACAAGGTGGAGATCGTGCAGCTCTCGCTGCCCGAAAAGAGCTACGAAGCATTGGACGGCATGGTGGCCCACGTGGAGAGCATCGTCAAGGCCCTGGGCCTGCCCTACCGCATCCTGCGCCTGTGCGGCGGCGACATGTCGTTCACCTCGGCGCTGACCTACGATTTCGAAGTCTACTCCGAGGCCCAGAAACGCTGGCTCGAAGTGTCGTCGGTATCGAATTTCGAGTCGTTCCAGGCCAACCGCCTCAAACTCCGCTACCGCGACGAGGAGAAGAAAATCCAGCTGGCGCACACCCTCAACGGCTCGTCGCTGGCCCTGCCGCGCATCGTGGCCGCGCTGCTGGAGAACTATCAGACCCCCGAAGGCATCCGCATCCCCGAGGCGCTGATTCCCTACACGGGTTTTGATATTATCAAATAAGTTTTTATATTTGCACACACACATTTAACAATAAACACTCAACACAATGGCTTACAAAATTACCGACTCGTGCGTTGCATGCGGCAGCTGCATCGGCGAGTGCCCCGTAGAGGCTATTTCGGCCGGCGACATCTATGTGATCGACGCCGACAAATGTATCGACTGCGGCACCTGCGCAGGCGTATGCCCGAGCGAGGCGATCGTTTCGGAGTAACACGGAATATCCGAAAGAGAAGCACACCTCGGCAACGGGGTGTGCTTTTTGCGGTTTGAAAAGCCGCTTCCCCCACCCAACAACCAACGAATCATGGGCGATCTCGAAAAAATGAAAGCCGGGCTTTGGCTCCACGCCATCTGTCCTGAAATCGGCGGCGCGCTGCTGCGGACCGAGGAGCTGGTGTTCCGGCTCAACCAGCTGCCCCCGAGCCGCCGGGAGGAGCGGGAGGCGATCATCCGGCAGCTGTTCGGACACGTCGGCAAGTCGGTCTGCATCCACAGCCCGTTCCACTGCGATTTCGGAGCGCAGATTTCGGTCGGCGACCATTTCGTCGGCAATTTCAACCTGACGATCCTCGACGAAGCGCCCGTCACCATCGGCGACCACGTCTTCATCGGGCCGAACGTCGGCATCTACACCGTCAACCACGCCCTGCTGCCCGACCAGCGCAACGCGGGCATCATGCGTTCGCTGCCCATTGCCATCGGCAACAACGTCTGGATCGGAGGCCACACGGTCGTGATGCAGGGCGTGACGATCGGCGACAACACGGTGATCGGGGCCGGGAGCGTCGTCACGCGCGACATTCCGGCGGGAGTCGTGGCCGTCGGCTCGCCCTGCCGCGTCCTGCGGGAGATCACCGAGGCGGACCGGGTAACGCCCGTATGAAAAAGAAAAAGCGCTCCGGATCGGGGCGCTTTTATTATCGCTTCATGCCGGATCATTCCCACGGGATTACCTCCAGTTCGATTCCGCGAAAAAATTCATCCATCGAAACCCCGTAATATTTGCAGAGTACCGCAACGGAATAGACCGACAGAGAACGTTTCCCGGACTCCGCGCGGCTGACATTCACGCCGGTATCCATCGTCACCCGGATCTGGGACAAACGGCGTTCGTTGCGCAATGATTTCAGTCGTTGCGCAATGCCGGCAAGGAATCGGGTATCTGTCCTCGGAACGCTCATTTATACAAAATAAGAGCACTTTCACATCTTTTTTGCATACCGATCGGTATAGTATTCGAAATATTATTCTATCTTTGCAGATGAAAACCATATCAAATAAAATGCTAACTTTGCAGAACAGTACGGCATAAGCCGGGACATACACAGATAATAAGGTTAAGACAACCTTTATACCCCGTAAACTTGCAAACTGTTATAGCGATATAACAGGTTTATATCCGGTGTAAAATTTGTCTGAAGCCTGGGTTATGCCCCTGCCGCAAGGCAGGCGGCAGACTTGGGCGTAGGGAAAATTTCCGGATACGGCATTGCAAGGCCAACGGGGGAATGAGTACCTGCGCCCTTTCTTATTATTCTCGGGGCAGGAGGGTTTTCGGCGGAGCGCAGTAACGCGGAGTTGCGTCACTACTTCTTCATAGAATCTGTACCGCGGCGTTCCGCCACTTACGAACAGCCGCTCCGGAAAATTCCGGAGCGGCTGTTCAGGCTATTCGTAAAGCAAGTACTGCACCCGCTTTTCGCGGTAGCGTTCCACATCGGGAACCCAGCGGGCGCGGATCGCCTCCTCCGAAGCCCCGGCCACGATCATCCCGCGCACCCATCCCGCGCCGACCAGCTTTTCGAACATCGGGGTGAAGAACCTGTCCCCCAGCCCCAGATCGCGGTAGGCGTCGATCACGTAGCGCAGCGAGAATCCCACTTCGCGGGCCTCGGAGAGCGGCATGCCGCGCAGGTCGACGCCGTGGCACAGCCGGCCTTCGAGCGGCGGATGTTTGGCCCCGGCCGTGGGGCGCGGCGTAAAGGAAAAGGCGCGTCCGGTCATATCGGGATGTCCGTAGATTTCGAACGGGCAGTCCGTTCCGCGTCCGAGGCTCACGACCGTGCCCTCGAAGGGGCACAGCGCGGCGTAGAGATAGACGGCGCGCGCAGTCGGAAGGTTGGGCGACGGAGCGACAGGCAAGAGGTATTCGGTGGCATGGGTGTAGTTGCGGCACTTCACGACCGTCAGGTCGCACGGCTTCGCCCACCCTTCGCCGACGGCCATGCGGGCGATTTCGCCCATCGTCAGTCCGTGGAGCACGGGGACCGGAATCGCCCCGACGCCCGATTTGTACTTCATGTCGAGAACGGGTCCGTCGACCAGATGCCCGTTGGGATTGGGGCGGTCGAGCACCACGACCCGGCGGCCGAAATCGGCGCAGGCGTCCATCATCCGCAGCATCGAGATATAATAGGTATAGAAGCGCAGACCCACGTCCTGCATGTCGACGACCAGCACGTCGAACGAGCGCATCGCCTCGTCCGAAGGCCGTTTCGCGTTGCCGTCGTAGAGCGAGCGGATGGGAATGCCCGTCCGGGCGTCGACCGAACTTGCGACCTGCTCCCCGGCATCGGCCGTGCCGCGGAATCCGTGCTCGGGCGAGAAGATCGCCGCGACGGCAAACCCTTCGCCGTGGAGCAGGTCGACCAGATGCACCCGCCCGGAGGCATCGGCTCCCGGCGCGCCGGGCAGCTCCGCCACGGAGGTCTGGTTGGCCAGCACGGCCACGCGCCGTCCCCGCAGCAGCGGGTAATAGGACGCCGTGTCGGTCATGCCGACGTTCACCTGCGCCGGAGCGGCGAAGGCTGCAAAAATGGTGAATACAAGGATAAAAACAGATCGCTTCATAGAGCAAAGATAATATTTTGCACCGAAAAATGCTATCTTTGCGGAAAAGCGCCTCTGCCATGAACCTTCGTAAAACGGATCGCTCCGAGCTGAACCTTTTCCCGGCCCTGTCTTTTCTGGTTGTCTGTTTCATCGGAGGCTATTTCCTTTGGGCAACGAAAGATGCGCTGCCCTCGGAGGCGGACAATACGGATTTTCGCTACGCTCCATCCCGGGCAAAAGAGTTAGCCCAGGAACTCGACTCAATCTATTCCTGCAAATCGGGACCGGGGATGGAGGAGTTTCTGGAGACATGGCATCGGAAATATACGTCCAACGCATCGGCTCCGGACAACCAGAACGACACGCTGCGTAACGTTTACAATCTCTTTACCACCCTCTTCAATCCCGACCCGACGCTTCGTCCGAGGGGTTTCCGGAGCGATTCGGCCTACCGCTACGTCGTTATCCAATCGCAATTGACGTTCTGTGTCGCAGAGGACAGCATGTTCGATTATTATTACGAAAGCTCCCCTCCTCCCACATTTCCGACCGACGGATTTTACCTTCTCCGCAAAGCGGGAGCCTATTACAGGGTTTTGGACGATTTCCGACCGCAAATCCGGCAAGCGGGGTTAAAACAGCTCTATCTCACCGATGAATACAAGGATGCTCTCGAACTGTTTCTGGAGAAAAACGGATACTGGCCCGACGAAGAGCGGACATCCGCAGAATCGGGCCGGAAGCGGATGCGTTTCCTGCAAAACTACTGGTACGTCATCAACGGGCATTGGGAAGGATGGCATCTCGGAATCCCCGCAATCGGATACATCGTCCTGAACAAATCACTCGACAAGGCCGTTGCCGAGGTAGTGGAAGAGTACAACGGCAGCGGCGTCCTTCTACATAAGACGCATTCGGGCTGGAAAGAAGTGGGCGGTCTTTATCATTGGGAGGAATAATCCCTACGCCTGCGCGCCGTATTCCATCAGATAGGCCTTGATGAAGGCGTCCAGGTCGCCGTCCATCACCGACTCCACGGCCGAAGTCTGCACGCCCGTGCGGTGATCCTTCACGCGGCGGTCGTCGAAGACGTACGAGCGGATCTGCGAACCCCACTCGATCTTCTTCTTCGAAGCCTCCAGCGCCTGCTGCGTCGCCATACGCTTGTCCAGCTCGCGCTGGTAGAGTTTCGAGCGGAGGATGCGCATGGCGTTCTCGCGGTTCATCAGCTGCGAGCGCGTCTCCATGTTCTCGATCAGGTACTCGATCGCCTCGCCCGTGTCGGGGTCTTTCGCGTGGTAGCGCAGGCGCACGGCCGTCTCCACCTTGTTGACGTTCTGCCCTCCGGCGCCCGACGAACGGAACGTGTCCCACTCGATGTCGGCGGCATTGACCGTGATCTCGATCGTGTCGTCGACGGCCGGCGATACGAACACCGACGCAAACGTGGTCTGACGCTTGTTGTTGGCGTTGAACGGCGACAGGCGCACCATGCGGTGCACGCCGTTCTCGCTCTTGAGGTAGCCGTAGGCGTATTCCCCCTCGAACTCCAGCGTGCAGGATTTCACCCCGACTTCGTCGCCGGCCTGGAAGTCCAGCACCTTGACCTTATAGCCGTGGGCCTCGCCCCAGCGGGTGTACATGCGCATGAGCATCGACGCCCAGTCGAGCGCCTCCGTGCCGCCCGCCCCGGCGTTGATGTCGAGAATGGCCCCGAGTTTGTCCTCGTCGCGGCGCAGCATGTTGCGCATTTCGAGTTTTTCGATCTTTTCGAGCGTCGCGGCGTAGTGGGCGTCCATCTCCTCTTCGCTGACCACGCCCTCCTTCACGAAGTCGGGCATCAGCTGAAGGTCCTCGGCATCCTTGCGAATGGCGTCGTAATCCTCGACCCATGCCTTGATCCCCGCCACCTTGCGCAGTTGCTCGCGCGCCTTGTCGGGGTTGTCCCAGAAGTTCGGCTCCTGGGTTTTCTCCTCTTCGTTGCGCAGGTCGATGCGCTTCTGGTCGATGTCCAAACAGCGTTCCAGCGCTTCCCGGCGCTGTTCGATCTCCTTGATCTGTTCCGCAAGTACCATAATATGCTCAAAATTTCATGTTCAGTTTCCGTGCGGCGAACTCCAGGATGAAATCCGCCGTGCCCTCGTCGCCCAGCGGCGAGGTGCTGACGCAGAGGTGGTAGGTCGCCGCCTCGCCCCACGTCCGCGAGCTGTAATAGTTGTAATACGAGGCGCGCCGGGCGTCGACGCGCTCCATCATCGCGCGGGCCTCCTCCGCGGTGCATCCCTGCCGGCGGCGGATGCGGCCGATGCGGTCGGCATCGTCGGCCGTGAGGAAGACATTGACGCAGCGCGGATTCTCGCGCAGGATGTAATCGGCACAGCGGCCCACGAAAACCGCCGATTCACGCGCCGCGACGGCGCGGATCACGTCGCTCTGAATCTTGAACAGCGCGTCGTTCGACAGCACGTTCGTCACGCCCCCGTCGTCGCCCACGAACGGCGCCCGCAGGTAGCCGACCACGGTCGAAATCACGCCGCGCGACTCCTTCTCGTCGGCCTTCTCGAAAAACTCGGAGCAGATGCCGCTCTCGCGTGCCGCCAGGTTGATCAGCTCCTTGTCGTAGAGCTTCACGCCCAGCTTGCGGGCGATAATCTCCCCGACGGTCCTGCCGCCGCTGCCCAACTGGCGGCCGATGTTGATGACGAATTGTTCCATAGTCCTATCCCTCTTTGGCGGCGTTTTCCGCACCGATGGCCCGGAATTTCCGCAGTTGGTAAGTCAGCATGAAGAAAGCCACCAGCGAAGCCAGGAAGTCCGACAGCGGCATCGAGCACCACACGCCCCAGCTGCCGTTCCACTCGGTGCAGACGTCGAAAATGTGCGGCAGGAAGATCAGTCCGGGCATCAGAAACAGCAGCTGGCGCGACAGCGACAGGAAGATCGCCTTGCCGGCCATGCCGATGCTCATAAAGAAGTTGGTGGCCACCATCTGGAAACCGATGATCGGGAAGCAGAAGAAGACGATGCGCATGCCTTCGACCGCCAGGCGGATCAGCTCCTCGTCGGAGGTGAACATTCCCACGGCCAGGCGCGGCATGAACTCGCCGAGGAGGAATCCCGCGGTGGTGACGCACGTCGCGCCGATCATCGTCAGCTTCAGCACGTGCATCACGCGGTCGTACTGCTTCGCGCCGAAGTTGTAACCCGCAATGGGCTGCATGCCCTGGTTGACGCCCAGCACGATCATCACGAAGAAGAACGCCAGGCGGTTGACGATGCCGTAGGCGCCGATCATCAGGTCGCCGCCGTACTCCTTCAGCCCCTTGTTGATGAGGATGACGATGAAGCACGCCGCGAGGTTCATCAGGAAGGGCGACATGCCGATGGCCAGCATGTCGCGCACGATCTTCTTCCGCAGGCGGTAGATGCCGCGGCGGAAGTGGAGAAGCTCCTGTTTGTTCGAAAGGATGCGCAGCTGCCACACGAGCGAGATGACCTGCGCCAGCACCGTGGCGATAGCCGCTCCGCGGATGCCCCAGCCGAAACCGAAAATGAACAGCGGGTCGAGGATCGTATTGATGACCACGGTGTTGATCGTGGCGTACATCGACTTGCGGGGATGCCCCGAGGCGCGCAGCACGGAGTTCAGACCCAGATACATGTGCGTGACCACGTTGCCCAGCAGAATGACGGTCATGTATTCGCGGGCATAGCCGATCGTGGCCTCGCTGGCCCCGAAGAAATAGAGGATCGGATCGAGGAACAGAAGCGCCACGAGGCCGAACGCTATGCCGATGATCAGATTGAGCACCAGCACATTGCCCAGCACCCGCTGGGCCGTTTCGTAGTCGCGCTGGCCCAGGCGTATCGAAATCAGCGTCGCGGCGCCCACGCCCACCAGCGAACCGAACGCCGCAGCGAGGTTCATCAGCGGGAAGGTCAGCGCAAGGCCCGAGATGGCCAGCGGCCCGACCCCGTGGCCGATGAAGATGCTGTCGACCATGTTGTAGAGCGACGAGGCCGTCATGGCGATGATCGCCGGCACGGCATATTGCACGAGCAGCTTCCGGATTCGCTCGGTTCCAAGCTCCAAAGCCGCCGATTTTATCTCCGTCATAAGTTATATTCCCTTAAAAATTCCATTACCGGCCCGCACGTACGGCGCGCACGCCCGGGGCTGCCTCACAGCACGCTATGCGCCAGCAGTTCGCGGCTGAATCGCGCGGGGTAATAAATATCGCAAATGTAATGCTTGGGGCAAGTGAAGCTCCACCCTTCGGCGCTCCGGTATTCGTAGTCATTCCCCCGGCTGATCCGCTCGGCCGGGTAGCAGCGGCGCTCGATGAGCGGAATGTCGACCTGCGAGAAGAACCGCCGCATCGCCACGTCGATGTACAGCCCCGTTCCTTTCAGCGCGACGCCGAGCCGCAATTCGCTGCCCGCACGCGAGGTCTCCCGTACGACGCACCACTCCAAAGGCATCCGGGCGGGCAGGCCGAACTGCACCCTGAAAAACCGCAAGGTATTGTACCGGTATGTCTCCATGTCTCTGTCCTTATCAGATAAAACGTTACAAATTCCCTGAAAATTCCGTTTTCGCCGCGGCCGGGTACTCCGGCGTGGCGCCCGCGCACGAACAGACGAAAGCCGCGACCTTCGACGCGAACGCCTGGGCCGGCCAGATGTCGTACCCGGCGGCCAGCATCGCGCAAAACGCCGCCGTGAACGAATCGCCCGCACCGACCGTGTCGACAGGGCGGACACGTTCCCCGCGGGGAATCACATAGGCCGAAATCCGGTTCCGGGTGAACACGCGGCTGCCCTCGGCGCCCTCGGTGAGGATGACCATTTCGAGGTTCTCCCGGCGGTCGAGCAACTCCCGGCACAGCCCGCCCGGATCGGCGGCGGGACATCCGGTCAGGCATCCGGCCACGCGCGGAGCCTCCTCGTCGCTGATCTTCAAAATATTGCAGCGAGCCATCGACTCCTCCAGCACCTCCCGCGAAAAGAAATCCTGCCGCAGGTTGACGTCGAACACGCGCAGCGTCGGCCGCTCCCGGTGAATCACCCCGTCGAGAAACCGGACGACGGTAGCGTGCGACGCCGCGCTGCGCTGCGCCAGCGAACCGAAGCAGACCACATCGGTCCGGGCGGCCAGCCGGGCCAGCGCATCCGACCACGTCATTGCATCCCATGCGCCGGGCAGAATCTCGTAGGCGTTGACCCCGGCGGCATCCCGGCGTTTGTCGACGACGCCGGTAGGCAGCTCCCCGACGCGGCAAAGCCCGTCGCAAAGCCCGCGGGCCTCCAGTTCGGCCGACACCGCGCGGCCGCGCTCATCGTCCCCGACCGCGCTGACCACATGCACCTCCGCCGCATCCGGGCCGGAAATCAGCCGGGAGCACTTGAGGAAATGATCGGCGAAATTGGCCGGCGCGCCGCCGAAGGTATATTCGTCCGTCACGACATCGTGGTCGTAAAGCACCTCGCCCAGTCCGACGGCTACGATCTTGTCCGGATTCCCCATACCAGCAGGCGTTTTATTCCAGTTCCCAGTCCGTGCCGTCCTTGCGGTCCTTGACGCGGATGCCGGCGGCCGTGAGTCCGTCGCGGATGCGGTCCGAGGCGGCCCAGTCCTTCGCCGCGCGGGCTTTCAGGCGTTCGTCCAAAAGCATCTCGACCAGCGGCGTCACGTAGTCGCGCCCCGAAGCCGTCCCGGCGGCCTTCTCGTCGCGCAGGCCCAGGATGTCGAAAGCGTAGCGGCGCACGGTGGCCGTCAGCGCCGCGAGGTCGGCGGCCGTGATCGTCTGCGAGCCGTCGGCCAGCTGGTTGATCGTGCGCACCCAGTCGAACAGCGCCGAAATGACCATCGGCGAGTTCAGGTCGTCGTCCATCGCCTCGACGCAGCGCGTCTCCAGCTCGGCGGGATCGACCGTCGAGACCTCCGCGGGTTTGATCTTCCCGAGCGTCTCGATGCCCTTCATCAGGCGGTCCAGCCCCTTCTCGGCGGCTTGCAGGGCCTCGTTCGAGAAATCGAGCGTCGAGCGGTAGTGGGCCTGGAGCACGAAGAAACGGATCGTCATAGGCGAATAGGCCTGCGAAAGCTTCGGGTGCGACCCGGTGAAGAACTCCTCCAGCGTGATGAAGTTGCCCAGCGACTTGCCCATCTTCTGCCCGTTGACCGTCATCATGTTGTTGTGCAGCCAGTAGCGGGCCGAATCGTGGCCCAGCGCGGCGGTCGACTGCGCGATCTCGCACTCGTGGTGCGGGAACATCAGGTCCATGCCGCCGCCGTGGATGTCGAAACGCTCCCCGAGGTAGCGCGTGGACATCGCCGAGCACTCCATATGCCAGCCCGGGAAACCCTCGCCCCAGGGCGACGGCCACCGCATGATATGCTCGGGCGACGCCTTCTTCCACAGCGCGAAGTCGTAGGAGTGGCGTTTGTCCGACTGCCCGTCCAGCTCGCGCGTGTTGGCGACGATGTCGTCGAGGTTGCGCCCCGACAGCCTGCCGTAGTTGTATTTAGCGTTGTACTTCTCCACATCGAAGTAGACCGAGCCGTTCGCCTCGTAGGCATAGCCGTCGGCCAGAATCCTCTTCACGAACTCGATCTGCTCGATGATGTGTCCCGAGGCATAGGGTTCGATCGAGGGGGTCTCGACGTTGAGCGCGTCCATCGCCCGGTGGTAACGCTCCGTGTAGTAGTGCGCCACCTCCATCGGCTCCAGCTGTTCGAGCCGGGCCTTCTTGGCGATCTTGTCCTCGCCCTCGTCGGCGTCGTGCTCCAGATGGCCCACGTCGGTGATGTTGCGCACGTAGCGCACCTTGTAGCCCGAAGCCTTGAGGTAACGGAACAGCAGGTCGAACGTCACGGCAGGCCGGGCGTGGCCCAGATGCGGATCGCCGTAGACCGTGGGACCGCAGACATACATGCCCACGCGGCCCGGAACGAGCGGCTCGAAGACCTCCTTGCGGCGGGTGAGCGTATTGTAAAGTACGAGTTTGGAATCCATAATCGCAAATTAACGTTTTGAACGGGTAAAGGTACGAATTTTTACACGGAAACCGAAAAATAAATCGTACCTTTACGCCGATTATTATGAAATTTCAAGACTTACGACTCTCCGAGCCGCTGTTGCGCGCCATCGGAGAAAAGGGGTACACAGATCCCACCCCCATTCAGCAACAAGCCATTCCTCCCGTACTCGAAGGCCGTGACCTCCAGGGCTGCGCCCAGACCGGAACGGGCAAAACCGCAGCTTTCACGCTGCCGATGCTCCAACTTTTAGCCGCCGAACCGGCCCCCAAGGGACGCCGCCCGATCCGCGCCCTGGTGCTCACCCCGACGCGCGAACTGGCCATCCAGATCGACGAGTGCTGCCGCGACTACGCCCGCTACACCCCCATCCGCCACTGCGTGATCTTCGGCGGCGTCAACCAGCGTCCGCAGGTCGACGCGCTCCAGAAGGGCGTGGACCTGCTGGTGGCCACCCCGGGCCGCCTGCTCGACCTGATCGGGCAGGGTTACGTGACGCTCGACACGATCCGTTTCTTCGTGCTCGACGAGGCCGACCGCATGTTGGACATGGGCTTCATCCACGACATCCGCCGCATCCTGCCGCTGCTCCCCGAACGGCGTCAGACGCTCTTCTTCTCGGCCACGATGCCCGAGTCGATCGCCGCGCTGGCCGCGAAAATCCTCCGCAACCCGGTGCTGGTCACCGTCACGCCCCCGGCGTCGGTGGTCGAGACCATCGCGCAGACGGTCCATTTCGCCGAAAAAGCCGAAAAAAGCCAGCTGCTGATCGACCTGCTCTCGGCATCCGACGCCCAACAGGTGCTCGTATTCTCACGCACGAAGCACGGCGCCGACAAGCTGGCCAAAATCCTGAACCGGGCCGGCATCCGGTCGTGCGCCATCCACGGCAACAAGTCGCAGAACGCCCGCGTGAAGGCCATGAACGATTTCAAGTCGGGCGAGTGCCGGGTGATGATCGCCACCGACATCGCCGCCCGCGGCATCGACATCGACCAGCTGCCGCTGGTGATCAACTACGAACTGCCGGAGGTGGCCGAAACCTACGTCCACCGCATCGGCCGCACGGGCCGCGCGGGACACGAGGGCGCGGCGTGGTCGTTCTGCTCGGAGGACGAGTTCGAGTATCTCTGCGACATCCAGAAACTCACCGGACTTACGATCCCCACCGAGGGACCGGTTCCGGAATATGCCCTGCGCAAGGCCGCCCCGGCACGGAAACCCGCGCAGAAGGCCGCACAGCGTCCCGCCCGCACCCAGGAGCCGAAACCGGCCCGGAACGCCGGAGCCAAATCCGCACAGCGTCCCGCCCGGGATGCGGACGCCGGACAGCAGCCTGCGCAGCGGCCGGCCCGCAACACGGAGCAGAAGGCCACCCGCAATGCCGCGAAGACGCCGCAGTCTGCGCAAAATCCGGCGCAGCCCGAGGCCGGGGCGACTTCCCGCCCGTCGCGCCCGCGTCGCAGACGGGGCACGCGTCCCGCACCGGGAACGCCCATCGAGCCGGCCGGAAAAACCGCCTCCCGCCCCGCCGACGCGACGCGCGGGCAAGCCCCGAAGCAAGGCTCCGGCAACGCCGCGAAAGCCGCCGGGAACAAATCCGCCGCCACCGCAGCGCCGAAAAACGCCCCCAACCCGGCTCCGGCCCCTTCGGCAAAGCCGTCCCGCCGCCGCAAACGCGGAGGGTCGGGGAACGCCGCCGGGTCCGCAGCGGCTGCCGCCGCCATCGCCGCGCCGGCGGCAACGGCCGAGGCCCCGCAGAAAAAATGGTGGAAAAGGTGGCTGTAAACGCATTTCGCGTAATAAGGTTGGAAAAAACGCGTTAAATCATTACTTTTGCACGATAAGTAGTTACGAAAAAAGTTTTCTCGGATATGCACTTTTACAAACGCTGGAACAACATCACAGGCTGGGCCGTATTCGCCGTCGCGGCGATGGTCTATCTGATGACGATGGAACCCGTCTCAAGCCTCTGGGACTGCTCGGAGTTCATCGCGACGTCCTACAAACTCGAAGTGGGACACCCGCCCGGAGCCCCGCTGTTCATGATGCTGGCGCGCCTGGCCACGCTCTTCGCCTTCGGAAACCCCGACTACGTGGGCATCGCCGTCAACGCCATGAACTCGCTGGCCAGCGCCTTCTGCATCCTGTTCCTGTTCTGGACCATCACCCACCTGGCACGGCGTCTGGTGACGCGCGACGGCGCGCAGCTCACCGCCGCCAACACATGGGCCGTCCTGGGCGCCGGAGCCGTCGGGGCCCTGGCCTACACCTTCACCGACACGTTCTGGTTCTCGGCCGTCGAGGGCGAGGTCTACGCGCTCTCGTCGATGTTCACGGCGCTGGTCGTGTGGCTGATGCTCAAATGGGAGGAGCAGGCCGACGAACCCCACTCCTCGCGCTGGATCGTGCTGATCGCCTACCTGATGGGCCTCTCGATCGGCGTGCACATCCTCAACCTGCTCTGCATCCCCGCGCTGGTCTTCATCTACTACTTCCGCAAGACCGCCACGGTGACCTGGCGAGGCATCGCCCTCTCGACGCTCGTGTCCGGGGCGATGATCGTCTTCGTCAACAACATCATCATCCCCTACACCGTCTGGATCGGGGCGCAGATCGACACACTGTTCGTCAACACGTTCGGCCTGCCGGTCAACTCGGGCATCACGCTCTTCGCGCTGGCGCTGATCATCGGCCTGGGATGGGCCGCATGGGCCGCCCACAGACGGGGCCGCGTGCTGCTCAACATCATCCTGCTCTCGACGACGATGATTCTCGTCGGCTATTCGTCCTACGCCTCGGTGACCATCCGCGCCGCGGCGAACCCGCCGATGAACTCCAACAACCCCAACAACCCCCACGCCCTGCTGTCGCTCCTGAACCGCGACCAGTACGGCGACCGCCCGCTGCTGTACGGCGCGCAGTATTCGGCTCCCCCCGAGGGCGTGAAGGAGAAGAAGGTGTGGTATCTGGACGAGGACGGCAAGTACAAGACCGCCACGGTGCTCACGGGCTACACCCACGCTCCGGAGTTCATGCAGCTCTTCCCCCGCATGTGGAACTACTCGAAGGGTGAAAAGGCCTACAAGGAGTGGGCCGCCTACCGCACCAAGACCGAGACGCTGCGCGACGACAAGGGCGAGGTCCTGCGCGACGCACAGGGGCGTCCCATGCGCGGCGAGACGCTCGACTTCGGACGCAAACGGGCCTACACCGACTCCTACGGCGAAACCCGCACGGTCACCGAACCGACGTTCTGGGAAAACGTCCATTTCTTCTTCAACTACCAGCTTTCGTACATGTACTGGCGCTATTTCATGTGGAACTTCGTGGGACGCCAGAGCGACATACAGCCTTCGCGCACGACGATCACCGACGGCAACTGGCTCTCGGGCATCCGCTGGATCGACGAGAAATACGTCGGCCCGCAGGACAACCTGCCGCGCGAAATCGCCGAAAACAAGGGCCGGAACACCTATTATTTCCTCCCCTTCCTGCTGGGACTCATCGGACTCGTCTACCAGTTGAACCGCGACCAGCGCAACTTCTCGATCGTGCTGTGGCTGTTCGTGATGATGGGCATCGCGCTGGTCTTCTACTTCAACACCTCGCCCGGCGAGCCGCGCGAACGCGACTACGTCTATGCGGGATCGTTCTACGCATTCTCGATCTGGATCGGATTCGGCGTGCTGGCCCTGCGCGACCTGATCGCCCGGCTCTCGAAGCGCGACAACGTGGCGACGGCAGCCGCGGCAACGGTCGTCGCAATGAGCGTCCCGGCCATCCTCGCGGCCCAGAACTGGGACGACCACGACCGTTCGCACCGCACGATGGCCCGCGACATCGGCTGGAACTACCTCCAGTCGACGCTCCCCAACTCGATCATCCTCAACTACGGCGACAACGACACCTTCCCGCTGTGGAACAATCAGGAGGTCTACGGCGTGCGCCCCGACGTGCGGATTATGAACACCTCCTACCTCGGCGGCGAGTGGTACATCGACGAGATGAAGACCAAGGCCAACGACGCCCCCGGCGTCCCCTTCTCGCTGCCCAAGCACAAGTACACCTTCAACAACGACATGATCTACGTCACCAACAGCATCGACCGCCCGGTGGAGATCAAGGAGGTGATCGACTTCGTGCGCAGCGATGACCCGCGCAGCAAGGTCAAACTCGCCGACGGCACGCTGGCCGACTACATCCCCGCCAAGCGCATCGCCCTGCCGGTGAACAAGGAGAACGCTCTGGCGTCGGGCATCGTGGCCGAAAAGGACCGCGACAAGATGGTCGACACGGTGTTCATCAACATCAAGAAAAATTCGCTGGACAAGAACCAGCTGATGATCCTCGACATGCTGGCCAACTTCGACTGGAAACGCCCGATCTACATGACGCAGGTCTACATTCTCCAGGACTTCGGGCTGATGGACTACCTCCAGTTCGACGGCTACGCCTACCGCCTGGTGCCGATCCTCACCCCGACGCAGAACCCCTACGAGATCGGACGCATCGACGCCGACTACGCCGCGCCGCTGCTGCGCGACACGTTCCGCTACGGCAACCTCGAAGACCCGCGGGTCTACGCCGACTACTTCATCCAGTACAACCTTTCGGCCTCGCACGCCCGCGACGCCTTCGCCCGCGTGGCCAAGGAGCTGCTGCGGCAGAACTGCGTCGCAGAGGCCGTCGAGCTGCTCGACCTGGGGCTGGAGCGGATGCCGACCTCGCAGGTGCGCTTCACCGACACCAACACCTACCCCTTCCTGGAGGCCTATTACGCCGCTTCGGCCATGGGCGACAAGGAAGCCGCCGCGAAGGGCGACGCCCTCTTGAGGGAGTATGCCCAGACGCTGATCGAATACATCGAGCACTACCTCCGTTTCGAAGGGGCGCAGGGCGACATGGTCTCGGGCCTTATCGACGAGAAGCTCGACCAGCTGGGCGACATCTACTACCTGGCCAGCTACGCCGACCGCAAGGAGGTGGTGGCCGAACTGAACGACTACTACCGTTCGCTGGGGGTCTCCGAGGAGAACCTGATCGACGTGGGCGACAAACGCCAGCAGCCCGACTCGGCGCTGCTTCCCGCCGCGAAATAACCGGAACCGGAAATGAAATAACGCACGTAACGCTTTTGTTACGTGCGTTATTTTTATGCGGCCGCCCACCCGGAACGGATTTCGGGCAGGCCAAAATCCGGTTCCGCGGTTAAAACCGACATTTTTTGAGCCTGAACACTCCCAATTGCCCTCACCTTTCACTATATTTGCAAAATAAACCGTTTTTCACGAATCCAAACCCTGAACTTATGCCGCTTTTCATTCCGGAAGACTATACGGCCAAGCTCGCTCCCGAAACGATGGAGCAGGCCATCACCTATCTCAAGGAGATTTTTCCCGACATGCTGGCCCGCCGCCTGCGCCTACGCCGCGTCACGGCGCCGTTGTTCGTCCTTTCGGGCACGGGCATCAACGACGACCTGAACGGCGTGGAGCGCGCCGTGTCGTTCCCGATCCGCGATCTGGGCGACCGCCGGGCCGAGGTGGTGCACTCGCTGGCCAAATGGAAACGCATGAAACTGGGGACCTACAAGATCGCCCCGGGATACGGGCTGTACACCGACATGAACGCCATCCGCGCCGACGAGGAACTGGACAACATCCACTCGCTCTACGTCGACCAGTGGGACTGGGAACGCACGATGCGCCCCGAAGAGCGCAACCTGAACTTCCTGAAAGCGACCGTCGAAACGATCTACGAGGCGATGAAAGCCGTCGAGGAGGAGGTTTACGAACTCTATCCGCACATCACGCCCATACTGCCCGAGCGAATCACGTTCCTGCAGGCCGAGGAACTGTTGCAGGAGTTCCCCGCGCTGACACCCAAGGAGCGCGAGCAGGCGGCGGCCCGCAAATACGGCGCGCTGTTCCTCATCGGCATCGGCGGCGAACTTTCCGACGGGCAGCGGCACGACGGACGCGCCCCGGACTACGACGACTGGAGCACCCCGACCGAAGGCGGTTACAAAGGACTCAACGGCGACATCATCGTGTGGAACCCGGTGCTGGAGAGCGCCTTCGAACTTTCGAGCATGGGCATCCGCGTCGACGCCGAGGCCCTCGAACGCCAGCTTGCGATCTGCGGATGTCCCGAGCGGCGCGAAATGGAGTTCCACCGCCTGCTGCTCGAAGGACGGCTGCCGCTCTCGATCGGCGGCGGCATCGGCCAGTCGCGCCTCTGCATGTTCTACCTGCGCTGCGCCCATATCGGCGAAGTCCAGGTCAGCATCTGGCCCGAGCGGATGATCGCCGAGTGCGCCGCCCACGGCATCCACCTCAAGTGAAGCGGCCCCTCGAAAGCGCCCCGGCCCCTCGCCGAAAGCCGACCGCCCCGCGGAAACGCTCCGGCTGCTCCGGATTAAGAAAAAGCCCCCGCTCTCGGAGCGGGGGCTTTGCTTATTTTCCGGCGGCAGGCTGGTCCGGAGTCTGGCCGTTCTTGTTCTTGTTGTAAAGGAAACGCTTGATCTTATGCGTGGGGGTCTTGATGAAATCCTCCTTCTCCTCAACGACCTCCGAGATCCGCGAAAAACGGTTGACCTTGGCGTTGACGAAATCCATGATCTCCTTCTTCAGCTGTTCGGTCTTGGCCTCCCAGGCCTCCTTCTTGCTCTCCCACTCCTCGCGCCAGTCGTCGATCATCGACTCGATCTCCTCGCGGTTGAAGTGCACCAGGGCGATCAGGCGGCCCTCCTGCTCCGTGACGATCGAATCGGCGATGCAGACGTGCGAGTTGAGCACCGTCTCGATGTCCTCGGGATAGATGTTCTCGCCGCCGGGACCCACGATCATGTTCTTCAGACGGCCCTTGATGTAGAGCCAGCCGTCCTTGTCCAGCTCCCCGAGGTCGCCCGTGCGGAACCATCCGTCGGCCGTGAAAACCTCCTTCGTGGCCTCGGGATTCTTGAAATAGCCCACCATCGCGCTCGGCGTGCGGGCCACGATCTCGCCCTGACGGGTCTCGGGGTTGACGTTCTCCAGCCGCAGTTCGACGCCCGGGGCCTGGGGACCGGTCGATCCCAGCCGCACCATCGAAGGGGCCGCGCCGGCCAGCAGCGGTGCGGTCTCGGTCAGCCCGTAGCCGATGGCATAGGGGACGCGGGCTTCGAGCAGGAATTTCTCGGCCCCGCCGTCGAGTTTCGCACCCCCGATTCCCAGGAAGCGCAGACGGCCGCCGAAGAGCTTCATCAGTTTCCCGCCCGCGACACGGTGGAGGTAGCGGCGCATGAAGCCGATGCGGTAGAGCGTGCGCCAGAAGGAGTTGGAATTGAACTTGGCGAGCACCTGGTGGCGGTAGATTTTCTCGATGATCAGCGGCACGATCAGCATGACCGTCGGGCGGATCGCCCGCAGGGCGGGCATCAGCACCGAGGCCGTGGGCGGACGGTCGAGGTAGACCACCCGCGCGCCCATCGAGAAGGGATAGATCATGCCGATGGAGCACTCGTAGGTGTGCGAGAGGGGCAGCACCGAAAGGAACGTGTCGCCGCCGTCGACCGGGAAGATCGAGGCGGAGATGTCGACCTGCGCGCAGAGCGCCGCATGGGTCAGCATCACGCCCTTGGGCTTCGAAGTGGTTCCCGACGTGTAGATGATCACGGCCAGGTCGTCGGGCCGGGGAACGCCCGTCGAGCCTTCCCCGCGGACGCGCTGCGAGATGACGCCGAGGTTCTTGGTGCGGACCGCCACGTTGAGCCGCTCGATGGTCTGCTTCGAGAGCTTGGTGAAAAGTTTGTCCGACACGAGCAGGGCCTTGGCCTCCGAATGCTCGATGATCATGTCCAGCTCCTCGCCCGAGAAGTCGGGCAGGATCGGCACGGCCACCATGCCCGCCGACGTGACGGCAAAATAGCTGATGCCCCAGTTGGGCATGTTGCTGCTCAGGAGAGCCACCTTGTCCCCGGCGCGAAGCCCCGCTCCGGTGAGGATTTCCTGCACCCTGGCGATACGACGGCCCACCTCGGCATAAGTCACGTCATCGCCCTCGTACATCGAGAAAGCGACCTTCGACGCGAACTTCTCCACGCTGTTGCGGACCAGTTCGTACAATGTATTGATAGTCATCATGTGTTCTTTTTTAGCTACGTTCGGATAACGCAAAAGTTTGGGGCGAAATTACTAATTTCCGGCTAAAAAACGCTATTTTTGACATAAATTATCACGATGATCGACCATCTGTACATCAAACGGCTCGCCGCCGGCGCAGGGTTCGACCTCTGCGGCATCGCCCCGTGCCGCCATCTGGCCGAAAACGAAGCACTGTTCCGCGCATGGCTGGCCCGCGGCCGCCAATCGTCGCTGGGCTATCTGGAACGCAACGTCGACAAACGCTTCGACGCGCGCCGGCTGGTCGAAGGCGCACGCACGGCCGTGGTCTGCGCCGTGTCGTACAAAAACCGCGTCGGCGAGGGCTATCCGCCCGGGCACCGGACGAAGGTGGCCTCCTACGCCTGCGCGGCGGATTACCACGCCACCCTCCGGACGATGCTCGGCGGGATGCTCGACGCCCTGCGCGCGGCGCACCCCGGCCTGGGAGGCCGCGCCTTCGTCGACACCGCGCCGCTGGCCGAAAAGCAGCTGGCCGTAGAGGCCGGGCTGGGGTGGATCGGCCGGCAGTCGCTGCTCGTCACGCCGCAATACGGGAGCTACGTCGTGCTGGGCGAGCTGATTCTCACCGAAGAGACCGACCGCTACGACGCGCCGTTCGAAGGGTCGCGCTGCGGAACCTGCCGCAGCTGCATCGACAACTGCCCCACGGGAGCCGTCGCCCCGGACCGGACCATCGACACGGGCCGCTGCATCTCGTGCCGCACCATCGAGCGGGAACAGCCCGGTCAAACGGACCTTCACGGCTGGATCTTCGGCTGCGACGCGTGCCAGAGCCTCTGCCCCTGGAACCGCCGCGCCCCGCAGCACCGCAACGCGGCGTTCGATACCGTGTTCGACCCGCTGGCGATGGACGCCGCGACGTGGCTCGGCATGGACGAGGCGGCGTTCGAAGCCCTCTGCGGCCGCACGCCGCTGACGCGCAGCGGACTGGTCCGTATTCGGGAAAACGCCCTTCGAAACGCCGAACCCGAAGAGCCGTCGGAACGCTGAACCTGCTCCCCCGCTCCGGCACGAAAAAGCGGGTTCCGGAAATCCGGAACCCGCTCTGCGGTTTATTTCATGGGGCCGGAGGCTCACTGTCTGCGGCCCGAAGAACTTCGGAAAACCCGGCAGGCAGCCCTCTTCCTCCTGCGGCCCGCAGGCTATTTGGTCAGTTCGGCCAACGCGGCTTTCGCACTCTCGACAGCCGGTCCCGCCGTCACCTTCCGGAAGGCCTCGATGGCCTGCGGCTTCATCTCCTTGGCGTTGTAGGCGGCGCCCAGCGTCAGGTACATCAGGCTCACATCCTCGGGATCGGTCTGCACCTTGGCGGCAGCCTCGCCCAGCTCGATCACCTTGTTGTAATCCTTCTTGCTGGCATAAGCCTGCAAGCGGACCTTCTGCGCCAGAGCGTTTTCGGCGTTCTTCGCCAGCAGCGCGTCGGCCATCGCGATGATACCGTCGAAATCGTTGGCAGCCTGAAGCGTGGCCACCTTGTTATTGGTGTAGAGAGCGATCATCTCCTTGGCCTTGGCGGCGTCATCGGCATACTTGGGATGCGTCTTGGCGGCCACCGCCTCGTAGATGTCCATACCCTTCTCGTACTCGCCCATCTCGCAGTAGCTCATGGCGAGGTTCAGCGCCATCGCGGTATTGTCCGGGTCGGCCTTGTAGCCCTTCTCGAACACGCCTGCGGCGGTCGCATAGTCCTTGTTGTTGAAAGCGTCGCCGCCCTGGATCTGATAGATCTTGGCCACCCAGCCGTTGGCCTTGGCCATCTGGCTCATGTCGCCGTAGAGTTCGGCCAGCTCCGCCGATTTGGTGAAATTCTTCAGCGCCTCGTCGTAGTTCTTGGTCCGGATCGCTCCGCCGCCCATCATAAAGTAGCATTTGGGAAGCGTCGTCTTGGCCGTGGCCACCAGCGACGCGGCCTCCTCGCTGTCCAGCCCCTGCTCGATCACCTGTTCGAACTTCGCGGCCGCGCCTGCGAAATCCTTGGCGCCGAAAGCTGCTGCGGCTTCGTTGTAGATTGCAGTAACATCCTGCGCCGAGAGCGACACCGCCGCCAACAGCGCGACAACCGATACAAATAACTTTTTCATTGCTTTTCTATTCGATTTTATAAGTTTTTCAGTTCATGCGCCTCTGTCCGAAACGCGTTGGATGCAAAAGTATAAAAAAAATTCCTTTTTTACCAAATCTATCCGCGCAAACCCGCGAAAAAACCGTTCATCAACTCCTCGCACTCCTCCCGGAGCACCCCCCGCGCCACGGTCGTCCTGGGGTGGAACACCGCCTCGGAGTAACGCCGGAAGCCCTTCTTGGGATCGTCGGCACCCCACACCACGCGGCTCACCTGCGCCCATCCGATCGCCCCGGCGCACATGATGCACGGCTCGACCGTGACGTAGAGCGTGCACTCCTGCAAATACTTGCCCCCGAGCGTCGCGGCAGCGGCCGTGAGGGCCTGCATCTCGGCGTGGGCCGTGGGGTCGGCCAGGGTTTCGACGAGGTTGTGCCCCCGCCCGATCACCGCACCGCCGGCCACGACGACCGCACCGATGGGCACCTCCTGTTGTTTTAACGCCTTTTGCGCCTCGTTTAGTGCCAGGCGCATGAATTTTTCGTCGGTTTCGTGCTGTTCCATGCCGGATTGTTTTCGGCAAAAGTAACCATTTTTTCCGAAGAACGCACCCCGCGCCCGGCAAACGACGCCCGGAAGCGGGAGGTTCGTTTCGGGGATTCCGCATCTCTTTTCGCTCTTTTCCCTGCATATCCGCCGTTTCATCCGCCTCGCTGCAATTCCGGCGGCGGCGTTCTTCACACACAAAGGTTTTAACAAGGCATCCTGTCATTTAATTATGAATTATGAATTATGAATTATGAATTTTAGTTAACTTTGCGGATCGTAACGACTAAACATAACATATCGCCATGTACAGAACCCATACCTGCGGCTGCCTCCGGGCCTGCAACGTCAACCAAACCGTCACCCTGGCCGGATGGGTGCAGAAAGTGAGGAACCTCGGCGCCATGACCTTCATCGACTTGAGGGACCGTTACGGCATCACCCAGATCGTCGTCGAGGAACACTCCCCCGCCGAGGCGCGCGAAACGGTCTGCCGCGTGGGCCGCGAATGGGTCATCCAGGTCGTCGGCAAAGTCGTCGAGCGGCAGTCGAAAAACCCCAAAATGCCGACGGGCGACATCGAGGTCACGGCCGAGAAGGTGGCCATCCTGCACGAAGCCGAAGTGCCCCCCTTCACCATCGAGGAGGTCTCGGACGGCGGCGACGACCTGCGCATGAAGTACCGCTACCTCGACCTGCGGCGTCCGCCCCTGCAACGCAACATGATTCTGCGCCACAAGATGGCCCAGGAGATCCGCCGCTTCCTCTCCGACGAGGGATTCCTCGAGATCGAAACCCCCTGCCTGGTGGGTTCGACCCCCGAAGGAGCGCGCGACTTCGTCGTGCCGAGCCGCATGTCGCCCAACCAGTTCTACGCCCTGCCCCAATCGCCGCAGACGCTCAAGCAACTGCTGATGGTCGCCGGCTACGACAAGTATTTCCAGATCGTGCGCTGCTTCCGCGACGAGGACCTGCGCGCCGACCGCCAGCCCGAGTTCACGCAGATCGACTGCGAGATGTCGTTCGTCGAGCAGGAGGACGTGCTGGAGATCTTCGAGCGCTGGGCCAAGCACATGTTCAAACACGTCATGGGAATCGAGCTGACCGAGCCGCTGCGCCGCATGCCATGGATCGAAGCGATGGAGAAATACGGTTCGGACAAACCCGACCTGCGCTTCGGCATGGAGTTCGCGGACATTACCGACCTTGCCAAAGGGCACGGTTTCAGCGTATTCGACGACGCCGAGTACATCACCGGATTCGCCGCCACGGGCTGCGCCGCGTACACCCGCAAGCAGATCGACTCGCTGACGGAGTTCGTCAAGCGGCAGCAGATCGGCGCCAAGGGCCTCGTCTGGATTCGCGTCGCGGAGGACGGCGTGAAGTCGTCGATCGACAAGTTCTACTCCCCCGAGGAGGTGCGCGCCATGGCCGAGCGCTGCGGTGCTGTGGACGGGGATATGGTCTTCATCCTCTGCGGCAAGAAGTTCAAGACGCTGACGCAGCTGTGCGCCCTGCGCCTCGAAGTGGCCCAGCAGCTGGGGCTGCGCGACCCGCAGAAGTTCGCCCCGCTGTGGGTGGTGGACTTCCCGCTGTTCGAGTGGGACGACGAGACGCAGCGTTACTACGCCGTACACCACCCCTTCACCTCGCCCAAGCTCGAGGACGTGCAATACCTCGACAGCGACCCGGGCCGCGTGCGCGCCAACGCCTACGACTTCGTCTGCAACGGCACGGAGATCGGCGGCGGTTCAATCCGTATCCACGACTCGAAGTTGCAGGAGAAGATGTTCGAACTGCTGGGCTTCACGCCCGAGGAGGCGCAGAAGCGCTTCGGCTTCCTGATGAACGCCTTCAAGTACGGCGCACCCCCTCACGGCGGCCTTGCGTTCGGTTTCGACCGTCTGTGCTCTTTGTTCGGCGGCTCGGAGTCGATCCGCGACTACATCGCCTTCCCGAAGAACAACGCCGGCCGCGACGTGATGCTCGACGCCCCGGGCTACATCGACCAGACGCAGCTCGACGAGTTGTATCTGTCGCTCGTAAAACCCGAATAGGCCCCGTTTTTGCCGGGTAATCCAGAAAACGAAAGACCGATGCCAGCACCTTTAGCCGAACGACTGCGCCCCCGCACGATAGACGAATATATCGGGCAGGAGCACCTCGTGGGCAAAAACGGGGTGTTCCGCAAGTTCTTCGAGACGGGCAACGTCCCGTCGTTCATCCTCTGGGGACCTCCGGGCGTGGGCAAGACCACGCTGGCGAAGATCGTCGCCACGCAGTTGGAACGCCCGTTCTTCACCCTCTCGGCCGTCACGTCGGGCGTGAAGGACGTGCGCGAGGTGATCGAGTCGGCGCGCAAGCAGCGGTTCTTCGACCAGAAGGCCCCGCTGCTGTTCATCGACGAAATCCACCGCTTCAACAAGTCGCAGCAGGATTCGCTGTTAGGGGCCGTCGAACAGGGCGTCTTCACGCTCATCGGCGCGACGACCGAAAACCCCTCGTTCGAGGTGATCTCACCGCTCTTGAGCCGCTGTCAGGTCTACATCCTCAAGTCGCTCGAAGACAAGGACCTGCAAACGTTGCTCGACCGCGCCCTGACGACCGACACCGAGCTGAAAGAGCGCGACATCGAGGTCACGGAAACCGGCGCGCTGTTCCGCTTCTCGGGCGGCGACGCGCGTAAGCTGCTCAACATCCTCGAAATCGTCGTCGGGGCCACTGACGGCAAGGTGACGATCACCGACCGGTACGTCACCGACTGCCTCCAGCAGAACATCGCCCTCTACGACAAGAACGGCGAACAGCACTACGATGTCATTTCGGCCTTCATCAAATCGGTCCGCGGCAGCGACCCCAACGCCGCGATCTACTACCTGGCGCGGATGCTGGCCGGGGGCGAGGAGCCGCGGTTCCTGGCCCGGCGTCTGGTGATCCTGGCCTCGGAGGACATCGGGCTGGCAAATCCCAACGCCCTGCTGCTGGCCAACGCCTGCTTCGACACGGTGCACAAGATCGGCATGCCCGAGGCGCGCATCACGCTGGCCGAGACGACGATCTACCTGGCCACCAGCCCCAAGAGCAATTCGGCCTACATGGCCATCAACAAGGCGATGGCGCTGGTCGAGCGCGACACCACGAACCGTCCCGTGCCGCTGCACCTGCGCAACGCCCCGACCCGCCTGATGGACAAGGCGGGCTACGGCAAGGGCTATAAATACGCCCACGACTACGCGGGGCATTTCGCCGAGCAGGAGTTCCTGCCCGAGAGCCTTTCGGGCACGAAGTTCTACGAACCCGACACGCAGAACGCCGCCGAGGCCAAAATCGCCGAACGGATGGCGCAGCTGTGGAAAGACAAGTACCAATGAAACGCATCGGCATTATATCCGACACCCACGGAACCTTCGACGACACGCTCCGCGAATTTCTGAAAGACGTGGACGAAATCTGGCATGCGGGCGACATCGGCTCGATCGAGCTGGCCGACCGGATCGCCGCATTCAAGCCGCTCCGCGCCGTGAGCGGCAACATCGACGGCGGCATGACCCGCCGCGTCTACCCCGCGTTCCAGGCCTTCGAGTGCGAGCGGGTGCAGGTGCTGATGACCCACATCGGAGGTTATCCCCGCCATTACGACCCGCGCGCCGTGCAGAAAATCCAGTCCGTGCACCCGAAACTCTTCATCGCCGGGCATTCCCACATCCTCAAAGTCATCTACGATCCCGTCTACGACCTGCTCCATGTCAACCCCGGAGCCGCCGGGGAGTTCGGCTTCCACAAGGTCCGCACGGCCGTACGCCTTACGATCGACGGCGCGGAGATGCGCGACATGGAGGTCGGCGAGTGGCCCCGCAGCTGAAAACCCGGCGGCGGAGAGCTAAAACCGACTGTCCGGGAGAGCCTTTTCCGTCACGAAATCACCCGAAATAAAATTTTATACCCCAAAAGGCCGAAAATGCATTCCGGTCGGATTTCGGTGATCGTCAGCGAAATATCCGAAACATTCCGGCAAGTCGCGTCATAAAAAAGCCGATTCTATACAATTCCGCCCGGAAGCACTCCGATAAAGCCCGCAAGACACTGGAAGTCAGCCGGTAAACCCGATGCCTTGGGGCTGCTCCGAAAATGCCCGTCCGATGGAAACGCCTCTGCGTCAGCCACCAAAGTTCAGCCACTAAACAAAAACGGCCGCATAATAATCACATACGCGCTCTCGTTAGTATGGCGAATTCATAACGACGACGCAACATGCAACCAAAAATTTCGAAAACGTTGGAGGGCATCATCGCCCGTTCGGCATTCAACACGACGAAGGCGGGAATGACGCATTCGCTCAAGGACTTCCTCACGCTGGAACTGCTCCGCGAAGAGGGGTCGCTCGCCTACCAGCTTTTATCCTCCCGGCTCAAGGACTGGGAGCTTTATCAGGTGCGCCTGCGCATCGAACGCGAGGTAATCAGCGCCAAACAGCAGGAGACCCGGTCGCCCGAGGAGTATTACCGCGACTTCACCGAGGAACTGCTCGCAATGCCGGGCGTCGCCCGGAGCGTGTCGACGGCCCACGCGCTGCTGGCCATCATCAGCGACCGTTCGACGGCGACCGCGCGCGTACTGGAGATGTACGGCGTGACGGCCGACAGCGTGTCCGGAGACCTGCAAAAATTCGCCGTGGGAGACGACTTCCGCACCGAAGTGCAGGTTCACATGCTCGACTTCGGCGAGGAGAACAGGAACGAGGAGAAAGGCCCGGCCCACCTGCTGGACAAGTTCGGCGTGAACCTCACGCGGCTGGCCCGCGAGGGGAAGATCGACCCGGTCATAGGCCGCGAGCAGGAGATCGAACGCGTGGTGCAGATCCTCTCGCGCCGCAAGAAGAACAACCCGATCCTGATCGGCGAGGCCGGCGTGGGCAAGAGCGCCATCGTCGAAGGGCTGGCGCTGCGCATCGCGCGCGGCGAAGTGCCCTACACCATCGCCGACAAGACGCTCTTCTCGCTCGACGTCTCGTCGCTCGTGGCGGGCACGAAGTTCCGCGGCGAGTTCGAGGAGCGCATGCAGCAGCTGCTGGACGAACTGCGCAAAGCCAAGGACACGATCATCTTCATCGACGAGATACACACCATCGTGGGCGCCGGCTCCACGCAGGGCAGCCTCGACACGGCCAACATCCTCAAACCGGCCCTCGCGCGCGGCGAACTGCAAACCATCGGCGCCACGACGCTCGACGAGTACCGCGAGAACATCGAGACCGACTCGGCCCTCGAACGCCGCTTCCAGAAGGTGGTGATCGAGCCGACGACACCCGAGCAGACGCTCCAGATCCTGCGCAACATCGCGCCCCACTACGAGCGCCACCACAAGGTGCACTACACCGAGGAGGCGTTGCAGGCCTGCGTGACGCTCACCGGGCGTTACGTCACCGACCGCTATTTCCCCGACAAGGCCATCGACGCGCTGGACGAGGCCGGCTCGCGGGCGCACCTGCAATCGGCACGCGAACCGGAGGAGCTGCGGGCCATGAAGACGGCGCTCAGCGACGCCAAACGCGAACGCCGCGAAGCGGTCGAGGCGCTGGTCTACGAGAAGGCCGCCTCGGCGCGCATGCGGGAAATCGCGCTGCGCTCGAAGCTGGGCGAGAGCCGCGCCGAATGGAAGCGCTCGCTCGAAAGCAATCCCGTGGAGATCACCGCAAGGCATATCCAGGAGGTGATTACCGCCATGACGGGCATCCCTGCGGAGCGCGTCTCGGACGGCGAGATGATCCGTCTGCAAACCCTGCGCGAACACCTCGCCAAGCGCGTCGTGGGACAGCAGGAGGCCGTGGAGAAGATTTCGCGCACCATCCGCCGTTCGCGCGCCGGACTGAAGGACGAAAACCGCCCCATCGGCGTCTTCCTCTTCGTCGGGCCCACGGGCGTCGGCAAGACGCTGCTGGCCAAGGAGGTGTCGAAATGGCTGTTCGACGAGCGCCGCGGGCTGATCCGGATCGACATGAGCGAATACGGCGAAAAACACAACGTGGCGCGCCTGATCGGCTCGCCCCCGGGATACGTCGGTTACGGCGAAGGAGGCCAGTTAACGGAGGCCGTGCGTCGTCAGCCCTACGCCGTGGTGCTCTTCGACGAGATCGAGAAGGCCCATCCCGAGGTCTTCAACGCCATGTTGCAGATCTTCGACGAAGGACACCTCACCGACGGCTCGGGACGCAAGGTCGACTTCCGGAACACGATCATCATTATGACCTCGAACGTGGGTTCGCGGGCCGTGGTCCGGAAATCGGTGCAGGTGGGTTACAGCACCACCTCGAAGAGCGCCGTGGCCGACCGGACGCCCCAGAGCGAGTACTGCAAGGCTCTGGAGCACACCTTCGCCCCGGAGTTCCTCAACCGCATCGACGACATCGTGCTGTTCCGCACGCTGGAGATCGCCGACGTGGAACGGATCGTCGACCTGGAATTGCAGGGGCTGATGGCCCGCACGGGCAGGCTGGGCTACAAGGTGAAGATCACCGAAGGGGCCAAACGCCGGCTGGCGGCCATGGGCTACGAGTCGCGCTACGGCGTGCGTTCGCTCAAGCGGACGCTGATGGACAACGTCGAGGAACCGCTCTCGACGCTGATCATCGACGGCAAGCTCCACGAGGGCGACACCGTGATCGTGGAGTCGGACAAGGGCCGCGGCGTGAAACTGCGCGTGGCATAACCGACTGCTCACAGAGAGGGACCGGGATTGTTTCCCGGCCCCTTTTCGCATTTTTCCGGCAGGAAAGGATGCGATATTTTCCATTTTTCCTAAATTTGTGCGAATATTTCATACCTCTTCAGAGAAACCGAATGCGTCCGATTTCTCTGAAAACCCTCTCCGGGGCCTTGTTTACAACCCTCTGCGCCGCGACGACGGCGTTCGCCGCAACCGCTGAAGCCGACAGCCTGTCCGCAGCGCTGTCCCGGGCACGCACGCCCGCCGAACGGGAGCAGGCCTATGTCCGGCTGGCCGACCTCTGCGCCGACAGCACGGCGCTCGCCGCCGTCTACTGGGAAGCCGCACTCACCGAAGCCGCCGGAGACGGAGACGACTACGGATGCCGGGAGGCGCTGGACCGGCTCGTGCAGGGATTCTCGGCGAAGCAGCCCGAACGGGCTTTGGAGTACGTCCGCCTTGCGGACAGCCTCCTGCCCGACCGCCGCTTCGCGCTGTTCCGTGCATCGCTCAACGCTTTCTGGCTCTGGAAGCAGATGTCGGTGGCCAACTCGTTCGAGGCGATCGACCGCGCGCTGGCGGAGTTCCGCGAGCGGCAACCGGGCAGCCTCACCCCCGAGGAGGAGATCGAATGGGAATTCCTCACGGGACTCTCCATCGACTATTCGTCGATCGCCACCGAAGCCTACGGCAACATTCCCCAGGCCATCCCCTATGTGGAGCAGGCTCTCGCCAAGCTCGAAAAATACCCGCTGGAGGAACGCGTTCACTTCGAAAAACTCTGCCGCGAGGAACTTGCAGACATCTATCTCTACGCCGACGATCCGCGCGCCGCCGGTCAGATCGGCCGGTGCATCGACCTGCACCGCGCGTGGGTGGCTGCCGACAAACGTTTCGAACGCCCCGCCGCGACTCGGCGGAATACCTGATGCGGTCCTACGGCAAGATGGTCTTCCTGGGCGGCCTCCTCACCCGGGAGGAGGTGGACGGCTACTACGACAAATGCATGGAGCTGGCGCGCGGGCGCGGCGACCGCGAGGAGATATACAACACCAGCGCCCGTTATTACCGGGACAGGGGCGACTACGAGCGGAGCACGGCCTACATGGATTCGCTGCTGACCCACTACGCCGAGACCGGCAAAAAGGCGGATCTCGGCTCCATCTACATAGCGCAGTCGCACCTGTATGAAAAGGCGGGCGATTACGCAAAAGCCCTCGAAGCCATGCGGAAAGGCAACGACTTCCGCTACCACAGCCGCATGGACCAGGCGCAGAGCAAGCTGGCCGAGATGCAGGCGCTCTACGACGTCAACCGCCTCGAACTCGAAAAGTCCCGGCTGGCCGACCGCAACAAACTCTTCCTGCTTGTCGCCGGCGGCATCGTGCTGCTGCTGCTCGCCGGCTGGGCCGCCTACCAGCAGGCGATGGTCCGGCGGCTGAAGCTGGCGCGCACGCAGTTCATGGCGGCCAGCGAAGAGGCGCAGCGCCAAAGCCGCCGCGCCCAGGAGAGCGAAAAAATGAAGACCGCCTTCATCAACTCGATGTGCCACGAGATACGCACGCCGCTGAACGCCATCAACGGCTTCTCCGAACTGCTGCTCACGGAACAGGAGCCTGCGGCCCGGCAGGCTTTTCAGGCCGAGATCTGGAAGAGCACCACGGCCCTGACCGCCCTGCTGGAGAACATGCTCGAACTCTCGCAGCTCGTCAGTTCCGAAAGCCCGCTCCCGGTCGCCCAGACCGACATCCGCCTGCTCTGCGCCGAACGGCTGGAGCTGCAAAAGCAGCTCGGCGACAATCCGGCGGTCGAATACGTCAACGAAGCGGGAACGGAGATCGAGATACCCACCAATGCCTTCTACCTGACGCGCGTCGTCGACAACCTGCTGCATAACGCCGCCAAGTTCACCGCCGCAGGACGCATCACGCTCCGTTGCCGCAACGACGAGCCCCGGCGCACGTTGCAAATCAGCGTCAGCGACACGGGCATCGGCATCCCGCCCGAAAAGCAGGAGTGGGTGTTCGAACGCTTCACCAAGGTCGACCCCTTCAAACCCGGTTCGGGCATCGGGCTTTACCTCTGCCGCCTGATCGTCACCCGCCTCGGGGGCGACATCCGCGTCTGCCCCGAATACAGCGGGGGCTGCTGCATCCGCATCGAACGGCCCTACTGATCCGCACCGCGGGCACTTTCGCAGCCCCTTCCGGCGCTTTTTCCGCCCCGGGAGGGGTTTGTGAATTGCAATCCCGGCGGAAATGGCTATCTTTGCACCTCAATACCCGAATCGAATGTACAGTTTCGCAACATACAAAGAGCAATACAAAGCCAACCTGCGGCTGGCGCTGCCCGTGGTGCTGACACAGCTGGGGCAGATCCTCACGCAGGTCGCCGACAACCTGATGGTCGGCCGCTACGGAGGCAGCGACCCCACGCCGCTGGCCGCCGTGTCGTTCGGCGGCGCCGTCTTCTTCATCCTCTTCATCGCCGCCATCGGCATCGCACTGGGCATGACGCCTCTCGTGGGCGAACTCTACGCGCAGGGCGACCGCGAGAAATCGTCGGGACTGCTCCAGAACGGCATCCTCTTCTACGGACTGCTGGGCGTGGCGATGGCCGCCGTGCAGTACGCCGTCATCCCGCTGATGTACCACCTCGGCCAGCCCGCCGAAGTGGTCGACATGGCCATCCCCTATTACAGGATGCTGGTGTGGAGCATGCCGTTCATCATGCTGTTCTTCACCTTCAAGCAGTTCCTCGAAGGCGTGGGCAACACGAAGGTCGAGATGTTCGTCACGATCGCGGCCAACCTCGCGAACATCGGCTTCAACTGGGTGTTCATCTACGGCCGCTACGGATTTCCCGAGATGGGCGCCGAGGGCGCGGGCCTGGGCACGCTGATGTCGCGCATCATCGCCCCGATGCTGATGATCGGCTACTTTTACAGCCGCAGCAAATACCGCGTCTATCTCGAAGGCTTTTCGCCGCGCAACTACTCGTGGGCGTCGGTCAGACAACTGCTGCACATGGGCCTGCCGATCTCGATGCAGATGTTCCTCGAAGCCTCGGCCTTCGTCGGCACGGGAATTATGATGGGGTGGTTCAACAAGGAGACGATGAGCGCCAACCAGATCGCCACGACCATCGGCAACTGCGCCTTTATGATCGTCATGTCGATCGGCGCGGCCACCACCATCCGCGTGTCGCACTGCTACGGCGCGCGCGACATCGGCCAGCTGTCGCTCGCGGCCAAGGCGTCGTACCACCTCGTGCTGGCGTGGAACGCCCTCGCAGCGCTGGTTTTCATCACGATGCGCAACGTGATCCCGACCTTCTTCACCACCAACGCCGAGGTGATCGCCATCGCCTCGAACCTGATGGTCTTCGCTGCGCTCTACCAACTGTCGGACGGCATCCAGAACGTCTCGGTGGGTATCCTGCGGGGCATTCAGGACGTGAAGATCATCATGCCGATCGCCTTCGTCTCCTACTGGCTGCTGAACCTCCCGGCGGGCTACCTGTTCGGTTTCACGATGGGCATGGGTCCTTCGGGGCTTTTCCTGGGCTTCTCGTTCGGACTGTCGGCCGCAGCCGTGATGATGATCCTGCGCATCCGCCGCAGCATCAGCCGTTTGCATGCAAACGGGAATTCACAATCCACAATTTGCAATTCATAAATTCAGTTTGCAGGCATAGTTCCCGAATAAGCCAAAATTGTGAATTCTGAATTCTGAATTGTGAATTATTTTGTATCTTTACGCAAATTATACCCAATCATGGATACCGAAAAACGACATACGGGCGCCTGCAAACCCGAAGTGGGCCGCGGGTGCGCCTTTTGCAACTGCGGCTCGGAGCCGGAAGCCAAACTCTGCGACGGGTGCTTCAAGCTCCACGAAACGGCCTGGCTCGACGAGTACCCGGTCAACATGCCGAGCGACATCGTCGAGGTGCGTTTCAAGAACACCCGCCGTTCGTTCTACCAGAACGTCAACAACCTCGACCTCAAACGGGGCGACATCGTGGCCGTCGAAGCGTCGCCGGGCCACGACATCGGCGTCGTGTCGCTCACGGGCGACCTGGTGGCGCGCCAGATGCGCCGCACGGGATTCAACCCCTACAACGGCGAATACAAGAAGATCTACCGCAAGGCCAAACCCTACGACATCGAAAAGTGGCAGGAGGCCATCGCGCTGGAGCACGAGACGATGATCGCCTCGCGGCAGATCGCCGCCGACATGGGCCTGAACATGAAAATCGGCGACGTGGAGTATCAGGGCGACAAGATCAAGGCTATCTTCTACTACATCGCCGACGAGCGCGTGGACTTCCGCGAACTGATCAAGGTCTTCGCCGAACGGTTCCACATCCGCATCGAGATGAAGCAGATCGGCGCCCGCCAGGAGGCCGGACGCATCGGCGGACTGGGCGCCTGCGGCCGCGAACTGTGCTGCGCATCGTGGATGTCGAGCTTTTCGAGCGTCACGACCGGAGCCGCGCGCGTGCAGGACATTTCGCTCAACCCCCAGAAGCTGGCCGGGCAGTGCTCGAAGCTCAAGTGCTGCATGATGTACGAATACGACACCTATGTCGACGCCCGCAAGGAGTTCCCGCGCCTGCGCGAACCGCTCCAGGCCGCCGAAGGCGAATGGTTCTGCGTCAAGAGCGACGTGCTGGCCGGAACGATGACCTTCTCTTCGTCGAAGGACGCGATGGCCAACGTCACCACGCTGCCCGTTTCGCGCGTGCGGGAGATCATGGCGCTGAACCGCCAGGGCAAGAAGGTCGAACGGTTGCAGGACGCCGACGACATCCGCCCGGAGATCGAGGAGCCGACCTACCGTTCGGAGGAGGACAGCATCACCCGCTTCGACCAGGCCAAACGCCGCAAGCGCGGCGGCCGCAACAACAAGGGCCGCGGCGAGCAGGGACGCCCCGCAGGGCAGAACGGACAGACGCCGCAGGAGTCCGGCGGGGAGACCCGCCAGCCGCGTGAAGGACAGCCCGGCCGTCCCGACAGGCAGCCGCGCCGCAACGACCGTCCGCGCAACGGAAGCAACGCAGGGGAGCGTCAGAACGGCGGCAACGGCGAGCGTCCGCACAACGGCCGCGGCGACAATAACCGAGGCGAAAACAACAGCCGTGAACCCCGCGAGAACAACGGCCGCGAGAACAACGGCCGCGAACCCCGTGAAAACAACGGAGGCGGCCGTGAGGGCGGAAACCGCAGCCGCAACAACCGCAACCGCCGCCGCGGAAACGGAAACGGAAACGGAAACAACGGCGGAAACGCCCCGGCCGGCAATAACGGCAACGGAGGCGGCAGCGAAGGCGGCAATAACGGCGGAACGCATCAAAACCAATAGCGCGGTGAAACGCTCGGCAGGGCATATCGCGGCCGTGGCGGCCGCGCTTTTGGCCGGAAGTTGCGTCTCGCCCCACCAGTCGGCAGCCACCGACGTCAACCCCGCCCGATGGGACTCGCGGGCCGAAATCCGCCTGCCGAACGCAGACACCGTGTCGCTGCGCGACGCCGTGATCTTCCTGCGCTGCAACGACCGCTTCGCGGAGGACACGCTGACGGTCCGCATCGCCACCGTAACCCCCGATTCGCTCCGCTTCGGGGAGTGGTTCCTGCTCGTCATCCCGCACCCGAAGGGTCCCGCGGCCCTGATGCGCGAGGCAGCGATCCCCTACCGCCGCCGAATCCGCCTCACGCAGCACGGCGACTACCGCTGCTCGGTCACGCCGGTCCGCCCCGTCCGCGGGGTCGAAGCCGTCGGCGTCGACCTGCAGCAAAGCAGATAACCGAAAACACATTACCGTCCTGCCGGCCCCGCAGTCCGGCGGAACAACAGACCACTATGGGCAAAGACAAGCTCCGCAGGTTCCGCGAGAACCTGACTTTCGAATGTTTCGTGCAACCCGAATTCGACGAGGTGTTCCACCGCGACCACCCGCTGAAAGGGAACTGGAACCGTGATTTCTTCCGCAACGACAATCCCATCGTACTGGAACTGGGCTGCGGCAAGGGCGAATACACCGTCGCGCTGGCTCAGCGCGACCCGCAGCGCAACTACATCGGCATCGACATCAAGGGCGCACGCATGTGGCGCGGCGCGAAGACCGCCACGGACCGCAGGATGCACAACGTAGGCTTCCTGCGCACACGCATCGAGTTCATCGACGCGCTGTTCGCCGAAAACGAAGTGTCCGAAATCTGGATCACCTTCCCCGATCCGCAGCTCAAGACCCGGCGGGCCAAGAAACGTCTCACCTCGCCGCTCTACCTGGCCTGTTACGCCCGCCTGCTCCGGCCCGACGGGTGGATCAACCTCAAGACCGACTCCAAGCACCTCTACGCCTACACGAGCGAGGTCATCCGCCATTACGGGCTGACTTGCGAGGTCTCCGAACCCGACATCTACGGTTCGGGGTTCGCCGACGAGGTGCTTTCGGTCAAGACGGCTTATGAAACCCGCTTTCTCGAAATGGGACTTCCGATCACCTACACGCGCTTCGCGCTGGGCGGCCGGCACGAATTCCCGTGGTTCGACTGGGAGGAGGACGACAAGGAGGAGAAAGACAACGAGGCCGAACGGCAGCTACGATAGCCTCGCACCCAGCTCCGACCATTCCGCCCAGGCCTCTCCACCTCTCTTATAAATATAGGTATCAATTATTTTGGGCTTATCTACTAAATTTTTAGATCGAAAATTTGTTTTACTAAAAATTTAGTAGTAATATTGTGTCGTAAACCCGAAACAACACGACCTATGAATACCAAGATTACGGAACTGACTCGCGGCGAGGAGGAGATCATGCAGATTCTCTGGCGTCTGGGCGACGCGGTGGTCAACGACATCATCGCCCGGACCGACGAACCCCACCCCAAGTACACCACCGTCGCCACGTTTCTCAAGATTCTGGAGAACAAGGGCTTCGTCAGCCATACGGCCGAGGGCAAGAGCCACCGCTATTTTCCGCTGATCGGCCGCGAGGAGTATGCCCGCGGCGTCATGTCGTCGATGCTTTCCAGCTATTTCGACGGCTCGCTGGCCCAACTGGTGTCGTTCTTCTCGCGCCATGAAAACATCCCCGCCCGGGAGATGGATGAAATTCTCGAAATCATGCGCAACGCCAAAAAATAACCGCCGTGAAAACCCTCGCCATCTACGCCCTCGAAGTGCTGGCTTGCAGCGGCGTGCTGCTGGCGGCCTACGCCATCCTGCTCGAACGGCACGTGCGGTTCGGCTGGTGCAGGGCCTACCTGCTCGCATCGACCCTCCTAGCGGCGGTCATTCCGCTGCTGCGCATCCCCGTCTGGCCGGGCAAGGTGATCGAGGTCGCCCCGACGGTCGCACTGCCCGAGGCCGAATGGACCGCCGAGGTGGTCGAAGAGGCGGCTCCGGCCGTCACGCCCGAAGCGATATGCCTGGCGGTATACCTGATCGGGGTCGGGCTGGTCGCGGGCGTCATGCTGTGGCAGGTCGTGCGCATCCGCCGGCTGCGGCGCGGTGCGGCGATCACCCGCACGGAGCGTTTCACGCTCGTGCGCACCCCGCAGCGGATCGCGTCGTTCTCGTTCTTCCGCTCGATCTACCTCTGGGACCAGATCCCGGCCGGAGAGTTGCAGGCCATCGTAGCCCATGAGGCGAGCCATGTCGCCCACCGCCACTCCGCCGAGCGCGTGGCGATGGAATGCATGAAGGCCGCGCTGTGGTGGAACCCTTTCGTATGGCTCGCCGCACGGCGGCTCACCGAAGCCGAGGAGTTCGAAGCCGACAGCGACGTGCTGGCCGAAGGGTACGACATCGAACATTACATGAAAACCATATTCAGGCAGCTATTCGGTTATAGTCCGGAAATAGCCAACGGGCTGCGGGATTCCTTAACAAAAAAACGCTTTAAAATGATGACAACGAAAACTTCCGGCAGGCACTCCCTGCTGCGGCTGGCGGGAACGCTTCCCGCCGTGATAGGACTCCTGTGCGCTTTCTCGCTGACCACGCGCGCCGCCGAGGTCCGGATTGCAGAGACCGAAAAGGCCCCGGCCGACGAAACGGCGTCCCAGGACGCAACGAAGAAAAAAGTCTCCGTAACCGTCTTCCAGAACGGTCAGCCGCTTCCGGGCGCAATCGTACTGATCAGCGGATCGAACGTCGGAACCGTGACCGGCAAGGAGGGCACAGCGCAGATTTTAGCGGCTCCCGGCAATGAACTTGTCATCTCCTACGTCGGCTGCCAGACCCGGAAAGTCCGCGTCTCCGACAAATCCGGCGCAGAGAGTTTTGAAATCACCTTGGAGACCGAGAGCAACAAGCTCGACCCCGTCAGCGTAACCCCCGGCGACCAAAAAACGCCCGCGCCTCAAAGCGCCGCAGGAGCCGAAAAGGAGCGGAAAGCCAAACCGCTCTATATCGTCGACGGCGTCGAGCGGACGAGCATCGACGACATCGCTCCCAATACGATCGAACGGATCAGCGTCCTCAAAAATCAGTCCTCCACCGCAGTGTACGGTTCGCGGGGTAAAAACGGCGTGATCGTGATCACCACCAAAGGCGCAGCCAAACCGGCGGCTGACGAAGCCGTTTTCAACGAGAAACCCGGATCGGTCGAAATCGCCTCCGCGTCCACGGAAGACATGCCGTTTCTGATCGTCGAAAAGATGCCTTCGTTCCGCGGCGGCGACCTCAACGACTTCCGCGCGTGGGTGCAGGAGCACCTCCAATACCCCGCCGAAGCCGTGGAACGGAACATCCAGGGTCGCGTGGTCGTGACGTTCACCATCGAAAAGGACGGTTCGGTAAGCAACATTCTGGTATTGCAATCGCCCGACAAACTGCTTGCCGACGAGGCCCGCCGCGTGATCGCCTCCTCGCCCGCCGGAGCATGGACGCCCGGCGAACAGCGCGGAGAGAAGGTGCGCGTAAAATATACGCTGCCCGTCGATTTCCGCCTGCCCCAGACCGAAAGCGCAACCGTGCAGGGCGCTCCCGACGGTAACGAACCATTCCTGGTCACCGAGAAGATGCCTTCGTTCCGGAGCGGCGAGATCAAAGACTTCCGCAACTGGATACAGATGCACATCCAATACCCGGCCGAAGCGATGAAAAACAATATCCAGGGACGTGTCATCGTCTCGTTCATCGTCGAAAAGGACGGTTCGGTAAGCAATATCCTGGTATTGCAATCGCCCGACAAACTGCTTGCCGACGAGGCTCTCCGCGTGATCGCCTCCTCGCCTGCCGGAGCATGGACGCCCGGCGAACAGCGCGGAGAGAAGGTGCGCGTGAAATATACGCTGCCCGTCGATTTTTACCTCCAAGGCAGCGGGGACAAGCTCTCCGAACGGCCTGAAAAACCCCAAGGCAATCGCGACGGAATCCTCGTCGTGGGCTACGGCGCAACCTCAAAATAGCCCCCTTCTTACCATCAGCGACGGGCGGCGTCCACCCCAAGTTCAGCGGATGCCGCCCGTTTTTTGCCCTGCCCGCCGAAATCCGCCGCAAAAACACGGCATTCCGGGAACTTTTTACTACATTTACACGACTTTAACCGCTCGTAACATGGATGTAAAGATAGCCCCCGACTGGAAGGAACTCCTCGCCCCGGAGTTCGAAAAACCCTATTTCGCGCAGCTCACGGAGTTCGTACGGCAGGAATACGCCTCGCGGCGCATCTTCCCGCGCGGCAGCAACATCTTCCGCGCCTTCGACAAATGCCCGTTCGACCGCCTGAAAGTGGTCGTCATCGGCCAGGACCCCTATCACGGTCCCGGACAGGCCAACGGGCTTTGTTTCTCGGTCGCGGATGGAGTTCCCTTCCCGCCCTCGCTGCAAAACATCTTCAAGGAGGTCTCCGAGGACACCGGCACGCCCATACCGCCGACGGGCAACCTCGACCGCTGGGCCGAACAGGGAGTGCTGCTTTTGAACGCCGTGCTCACGGTCCGCGCCCACGAAGCCGCATCGCACGCCGGCCGCGGCTGGGAGATCTTCACCGACGCCGTGGTGCGCGCCATCGCCCAGCGCAAAGAGGGCATCGTCTACATGCTCTGGGGCAGCTACGCCCAGAAGAAAGGCGCCATCGCCGACCCGCAGCGCAACCTGATCCTCAAAGCCGTGCACCCTTCGCCGCTGTCGGTCTACCGGGGATTCTTCGGCTGCCGCCACTTCTCGCGCGCCAACGAATACCTCCGCTCCGTGGGCAAGGAGCCGATCGTGTGGTAATCCTCCCCGCCCGAAAGACGAAAAATCCCGGCCCTGCCGAAAGCAAGGCCGGGATTTTTACGAACTGCACGGGATTCCCTATCCCAGATAGGATTTCAGGAGTTTCGACCGCGACGAATGCCGGAGGCGGCGAATCGCCTTCTCTTTGATCTGACGCACGCGCTCGCGCGTCAGGTCGAACTTCTCGCCGATCTCCTCGAGAGTCATCTCCGAGGTTCCGATGCCGAAGAAGTACTTGATGATGTCGCGCTCACGCTCCGTGAGGGTCTCCAGCGCACGGTCCACCTCGGTCGACAGCGACTCGTTGATCAGCCCGCGGTCGGCGTTGGGCGAATCGGGATTCACCAGCACATCCAGCAGCGAGTTGTCCTCGCCGTCGGCGAACGGAGCGTCGACCGATACGTGGCGGCCGGCGACACGCAGCGTGTCGGTGACCTTCTCCTTCGGGAGTTCCAGTTCCGTAGCCAGCTCTTCGGGCGACGGCGTGCGCTCGTGCTCCTGCTCGAAGCGTGCGAACGCCTTATTGATCTTGTTCAGCGAACCCACCTGGTTGAGCGGCAGACGCACGATGCGCGACTGCTCGGCCAAAGCCTGGAGAATCGACTGACGAATCCACCACACGGCATAGGAGATGAACTTGAAACCGCGGGTCTCGTCGAACTTCTCGGCGGCCTTGATCAGCCCGAGGTTGCCCTCGTTGATCAGGTCCGGGAGGCTCAATCCCTGATTCTGGTATTGTTTGGCGACGGACACCACGAAACGCAGGTTGGCTTTGGTGAGCTTCTCAAGCGCTTCCTGGTCTCCTTTTTTAATTCGCTGGGCGAGTTCCACCTCCTCCTCGACCGTGATAAGCTCCTCCTTGCCGATTTCCTGCAAGTACTTGTCCAGCGAGGCGCTTTCGCGGTTGGTGATGGACTTTGTAATCTTTAATTGACGCATATTTTTTTCTAACTATCCTAATAATACTGCAATCCATAAACCCGCCCGGGCTGCGATTTACTCCACCAGCGTGTAGCTTGCCGAACGGCCGTTGGGATAAACGCCGTCGATCGAACGGACCTTCTCCGTCATCCGCTGCATGTCGCCGAGCGAATAGACCGGGCGGTCGTTGATGTGAGTGATCACAAATCCCTGTTTAACACGGGCGCGGGCCAGAATTCCGTCGGCCTTGATGCCGACCACCTGCACGCCGCCCTTGATGTCAAGTTCGCGGCACAGTTTGGCGCCCGCATCGGCGAACTTACCTCCGAGCGCATCGACAACGTCGACGTCCTCCTTGGTAACCAATTCCGTTTTACCTGCTTTATTACGCAAAGTAACGTCAAATTGTTTCACCTTTCCGTCTCTTTTTACGGATAATTTAACCGTATCGTTGGGTCGGCGTTTGGCGATCTGCTCCTGAAGCGTCGAAGGCTCAACAATTTTCACGCCATCAATGTCCAGAATCACGTCTCCCTTGCGGATTCCGGCCTCCGAAGCGGCTCCGCCCTCGACAACTGCGGCCACGTAGGCGCCGCCCAGATCCTTGATGCCCAACTCTTTACCCTCCGTATCGAGGAAATCCTGATCCACGACGCGGAACTGTACGCCCAGCAGGGCGCGCTGCACGACGCCGAACTCCTTCAGATCGACCACCACCTTGCGGACGATCGACTCGGGAATGGCGAACGAATAGCCCACGTAGCTTCCCGTCTGCGACTTGATCAGCGTGTTGATGCCCACCAGCTCGCCGTGGGTGTTGACCAGCGCGCCGCCCGAGTTGCCGGGGTTCACCGCCGCGTCGGTCTGGATGAACGACTCGATCCTGAAATCGTTGGGAATGGCTCCCAGCTGCCGCGCCTTGGCGCTCACGATGCCGGCCGTGATGGTCGACTGCAAGTCGAACGGCGAACCGATCGCCAGCACCCATTCGCCCAGACGCAGCGCATCGGACGATCCGAAAGCCAGCGCAGGCAGCCCCTTGGCCTCGACCTTCAGCAGCGCGAGGTCCGTCGCCGAATCCTTGCCGATGAGTTTGGCGTCGAACGAACGCCCGTCGTTGAGCTTCACCTTGAGTTTCGAAGCCCCGTCCACGACGTGGTTGTTCGTCACGATATAGCCGTCCTCCGAAATAATCACGCCCGAACCGCCGGCCCGCTGCTCGCGGTACTGCGGACCTCCGTCGCCGCGGCCGTAATCCTGCGGGATCCCGAAGAACTCCAGAAACGGATCGTAGCCCCGGCGCTGGGGCATCTCGACCTGCTGGATGGCCTCGATGTTCACGACGGCCTTCACCGCATTCTCGGCGGCGTAGGTGAGGTCGGGATACTGCTCGGCCTGGTAAGACGTAAACTGGGTTCCCAGCGCGGGCGTACGTTCCACCTCGCGCTCGATGTATGCGACGGAACCTCCGCGGTCCGCGGAAACCGTCCAAGCCGTAAGTCCGCCGGCTGCGGCCGACACGGCTACGAGTCCTAAAATCAAAAATGCCTTTTTCATAATGAATTAAATGTTTTGGTTCTATTAATCAGAGGCAACTTCATTACATAAGCTATACGTTTAGATTTCAATTTCGAAGGACAAACGCACAATAACGTCCGGTTAGTATGTCTATTCCGTACAAAAATCGGGGCGTTCATCGAAGGCGCCCCGATTTTTCAGCGTATCCGGACGCTAAAGGCCGAACTCCCGCTTGATCTGCTCCACGGCATCGAGTTTCTCCCAGCCGAAGAACTCGATTTCGCGCTCGGTCTCGACGCCGTTCTCCCAGACCTTCTCCACCTTCGTGTAAGGACGATTGCCGAAATGCCCGTAGGAGGCCGTCGCCTCGAAGATCGGGTTTTTCAGGCCGAAACGCTTCACGATGGCCGCGGGACGCAGGTCGAAGAGCTTCCCGATGCGGCGGGCGATCTCGCCGTCGGTCATGCCGGCCAGCGCCGCGGGACGGGGCGAATTGTAGGTATCGACGTAGATCGACAGCGGCTGCGCGATGCCGATGGCGTAGCTCAACTCGACCAGAATCTGGTCGGCGACGCCCGCCGCCACGAGGTTCTTGGCGATGTGACGCGCGGCATAGGCCGCCGAGCGGTCCACTTTGGACGAGTCCTTGCCCGAGAAGGCGCCGCCGCCGTGCGCGCCGCGGCCGCCGTAGGTGTCGACGATGATCTTGCGGCCGGTAAGTCCCGTGTCTCCGTGAGGCCCTCCGATCACGAACTTGCCCGTGGGGTTCACGTGCAGGATGTAGTCGTCGCCGATCAGTGCGGCCAGCTGGTCGCCGGCGCGCTCCAGACGCGCCTTGACCCGCGGAATGAGAATCGTGCGCACGTCCTCGCGGATTTTGTCCTGCATCTGTTTTTCCGCCTCCTTCTCGCTGCGGCCCTCGCCCGGGAGGATGAACTCGTCGTGCTGCGTCGAGACGACGATCGTATGCACGCGCAGCGGCTTGTTCGTCGTCTCGTCGTACTCGATCGTGACCTGCGACTTCGAGTCGGGACGCAGATAGGTCATCACCTCGCCTTCGCGGCGGATGACGGCCAGCTCCTTGAGGATCACGTGCGACAGGATCAGCGTCGCGGGCATCATCTCGCGGGTCTCGTTGCAGGCGTAGCCGAACATGATGCCCTGGTCGCCGGCGCCCTGCTCCTCCTCGGCTTCGCGCACGACGCCCTGGTTGATGTCTGACGACTGTTCGTGAATGGCCGACAGAATGCCGCACGAGTTGCCGTCGAACTGATAGTCGCTCCGGGTGTAGCCGATGCGGTTGATCACGCGGCGCGCCACGCCTTGCACGTCAACATACGCCTCCGAGCGCACTTCACCCGCCACGACCACGAGTCCCGTGGTGCAAAGGGTTTCGCAGGCGACTTTCGAGTTGGCGTCGCGGCGCAGGAATTCGTCGAGGATTGCGTCGGAAATCTGATCCGAAACCTTGTCGGGATGTCCTTCGGACACCGATTCCGATGTAAATAAAAAGCCCATTTTCATACATTTTTAATGGTTAAACGTATAAAATGGGAAAAATTGGCTGTTGAAAATAAAAAATGTGCTGTTTTAGCGATTTTTTATTGTGGTTTGCAATCAGTCAAATCTTTCCACATTTCCCCGCTTGACAGACGGGACTGCAAAGATAGGCATAATTTCGGAATCTGCAAAACAAAAGCCACCGCGTCGGGCGGTGGCTCCTGCACATTCTATATATAGGTACTATTTCCCGAGCATCTTCTTCACTTCGGCGGCGACCCGAAAATCGTTGCCGCCGAACCCGGACGGTCTCCGCTATTTCCCAAGCATCTTCTTCACTTCGGCGGCAACTCGAAAATCGTTGCCGCCGAACTCGGACGGTCTCCGCTATTTCCCGAGCATCTTCTTCACTTCGGCGGCGACGGTTGCCCCGTTGTAGCCGAACTTCTCGTCAAGCACCTTGTAGGGAGCCGACCAGCCGAAATGGTCGAGACCGTGGATCACGCCGTTCTCGCCCACCAGTCCCCGGAGATTGACCGGAAGGCCCGAAGTCATGCCGTAGCGCGCAACGCCCGCAGGCAGCACGCTCTCCTGGTACGAACGGGGCTGGTCGCGGAACAGCCCCTCGCTCGGGACGTTCACCACGCGGACCGGAATGCCCTCGGCGGCCAGCAGTTCGGCGCCTTCGACCAGCGTTGCGACCTCCGAACCCGTGGCGATCAGCACCGCGGCGGGTTTGGCGGCATCCATCACCACATAACCGCCCTTGGCGACCTGCGCGGCCTCCTCGCGGCGGATGGCGCCCAGCGTCGGCAGGGTCTTGATGTTCTGGCGCGACAGCACGAGCGCCACGGGGCGGTGCTCCTCGACGGCCAGTTTCCACGCCATGACGGTCTCATCGCCGTCGGCCGGACGCAGCACGAGCATCGAACGCTCGTCGTGGTGGTTGCGCAGGTGCTCCATCAGGCGGATCTGCGCCTCGTGCTCCACGGGCTGGTGCGTCGGGCCGTCCTCGCCCACGCGGAACGAGTCGTGCGTCCAGACGTAGACCACATGCAGGCGCATCAGCGCCGAGAGGCGCACGGCGGGCTTCATATAATCGGAGAAGACGAAGAACGTGCCGCAGACGGGGATCACGCCGCCGTGCAGCGCCATGCCGTTCGCAACGCAGGCCATCGTCAGCTCCGAGACGCCCGCCTGGAAGAATTTCCCGCTGAAATCGCCCTTCGTGAACGCCTTGGTCTTCTTCAGGTAACCGTCGGTCTTGTCCGAATTCGACAGGTCGGCCGAAGCCACGATCATGTTGTCGATCTTCTCGGCGAAGACGCCCAGCACCGTCGCCGATGCGGCGCGCGTAGCCACGTCGGCCTTCATCTCGATGGACTTATAATCAATTTCGGGAAGTTTGCCCGAAAGGAAATCGTCAAGTTTGCGCGCCAGCTCCTTATGCTCCGCGCGCCACGACTTCTCGACGGCGGCCTGCTTCGCGGCCCACTCCTTCAACGCCTCGCGACGCTCGGCGAAGACCTCGCGGCTCTCCTCGAAGACGGCGAACGGATTCTCCGCATCGCCGCCCAGGTTCTTCACCGTAGCGGCGAAATCGGCCCCGGCGGCCGTCAGCGGCTGACCGTGGGTCGAGACTTTGTTTTCGAAGCTCTCTCCGGCGGGGCCTTTGGCTCCCTTGCCCATGACAGTATGGCCGATGATGAGCGTCGGACGCTCGGTCTCGCTCTCGGCGGCGACCAGCGCCTCGCGGATCTCATTGATGTTGTGCCCGTCGATCGACAACACGTTCCAGCCCCACGCCTCGTACTTCATGGCCACGTTCTCGGTCATCACCTCGTCGACCTTCGTCGAGAGCTGAATGTTGTTCGAATCGTAGTACATCACGAAGTTCGACAGGCCCAGATGGCCGGCGATGCGGCCCACGCCCTGCGAAATCTCCTCCTCGACGGCGCCGTCCGAAATATAGGCATAGGTCTTGTGCGCCATCCACTCGCCGAAACGGGCGGCCATGAAGCGTTCCGCAATGGCGGCTCCCAGCGCCATGGCGTGGCCCTGTCCCAACGGTCCCGACGTATTCTCCACGCCGCGCATCACGTCCACCTCCGGGTGCCCCGGCGTCACGCTGCCCCACTGGCGCAGCGATTGCAGATCTTCGGTCGAATAGTGCCCGGCCAGCGAGAGCGTCGCATAGAGCATCGGCGACATGTGGCCCGGATCGAGGAAGAAACGGTCGCGGTAGGGATACACCATATTATCGGGGTCGTAACGCAGGAACTCGGTGAAGAGCACCGTGATGAAATCCGCGCCGCCCATAGCGCCGCCGGGATGCCCCGACTTGGCCTTCTCGACCATCGCGGCCGAAAGGATGCGGATATTATCGGCAACGCGCGTAAGTTTTGAATTCGTTGTAGACATGGAGTTAGTATTTTATGCGTTTTAGCTGTTTATTTCCGGCAAAGATAGCCAAAAAGAAATTAGCCAACTTGTTTAAGTTCCAAAATATTTGCCTTTTCTATCTTTTTCTTTGCATAAGGCAAAGCGACGGTGAACTTTCGGGCATCGGTCGAGGGGATGTCGAACATCGTGTCCATCATAATCGCCTCGCAGATCGAGCGCAGGCCGCGCGCGCCGAGCTTGAACTCGACGGCCTTGTCGACGATGTAGTCCAGCGCGTCGTCGTCGAAGGCGAGTTTCACGCCGTCGAGTTCGAACAGACGCTTGTACTGCTTGACGATGGCGTTCTTCGGCTCGGTGAGGATCGAACGCAGGGCCGCGCGCTCCAGCGGCTGCATGTAGGTCAGCACCGGGAGACGTCCCACCAGTTCGGGAATCAGTCCGAACGACTTGAGGTCCTGCGGCGTGACGTACTGCATCAGGTTCGAGCGGTCGATGGGATCTGCGTTCAGCCGCCCGTAACCCATCGCGCGGGTGTTCAGCCGCTGGGCGATCTTCTTCTCGATGCCGTCGAACGCACCGCCGCAGATGAAGAGGATGTTGCGCGTGTCGACCTGGATGAATTTCTGCTCGGGGTGCTTGCGGCCGCCCTGGGGAGGCACGTTGACCACCGTTCCTTCGAGGATTTTCAGCAGGGCCTGCTGCACGCCCTCGCCCGAAACGTCGCGCGTGATGGAGGGGTTGTCGCCCTTGCGCGCGATCTTGTCGATCTCGTCGATGAAGACGATGCCGCGCTCGGCCTGCTCGACGTTGTAGTCGGCGACCTGCAACAGCCGCGAGAGAATGCTCTCGACATCCTCGCCCACATATCCCGCCTCGGTCAGAACGGTCGCATCGACGATCGTGAACGGCACTTTCAGCAGCTTGGCGATCGTGCGGGCCATCAGCGTCTTGCCCGTGCCCGTCGGACCGACCAGCACGATGTTCGACTTGTCGATCTCGACCTCGTCCTCCTTCGGGGCGTACAGCAGCCGCTTGTAGTGGTTGTAGACCGCCACGGACATATACCGCTTGGCGGCATCCTGCCCGATGACATACTGGTCGAGGAACTCCTTGATCTGCGCCGGCTTGAGCAGTTCCTCCATCTTGAGCGGAGCCGCCGCCGGACGCCGTCCCCGTTCGGAGGCGATGTCGTTGTCGACGATGATCTTATAGCCGTTCTCGATACATTTGTTACAGATATTCGCGCCGTCCGAACCCTGGAACATGATCTCCACGTCCGTGCGCTTGGCGCCGCAGAACGAGCAGCAGTCGCCGCCGTTCTTGTTGTTGTTCTTATTCTGTGCCATGCGGTTTACTTGTCTCGTTTGGAAAGCACCTCGTCGATCAGTCCGTAATCTTTCGCCTCGCGGGCCGACAGCCAGTAGTCGCGGTCGGCGTCCTTCTCGATCTTCTTGACCGGGACGCCCGAGTGGACCGAGAGGATTTCGTACAACTCGCGCTTGGTTTTCAGAATCTCGCGCGCCGTGATCTCGATGTCCGAGGCCTGGCCCTGCGCGCCGCCCAGCGGCTGGTGGATCATCACCCGCGAATGCGGGAGCGCCGAACGCTTGCCCTTGGCGCCCGCCGTGAGCAGCACGGCGCCCATCGAGGCGGCAAGCCCCGTGCAGATGGTCGCCACGTCGGAGTTCACCAGCTGCATGGTGTCGTAAATGCCCAGTCCGGCCGAAACCGACCCGCCGGGCGAGTTGATGTAGATCTGAATGTCCTTCTCGGGATCGACCGATTCGAGGAACAGCAGCTGGGCCTGGATGATATTGGCCGCGTCGTCGTAGATCGGCGCGCCGAGGAAGATGATGCGGTCCATCATCAGGCGCGAGAAAACGTCCATCGTGGCGATGTTCAGCTGACGCTCCTCAATGATCGTAGGCGACACGTAGGCCGCGCTTACCGACTGGAAATCGTGCAGTTTCAGCGAACTGATCCCGCAGTGGTTCCGTGCGTATTTTTCAAATTCTGACATAGTCGTATTTATTTACTCTTCATATTCTGCCTTCTGCCGGTCAGGAGCACACAAGCCGCCGGAAGCATTCCGAATTCCCCATCGCCCCCGAAACCCGCTTCTTAAAGCGGGCGCGAAAACCGCCGCAAGCGATCCGGCCCCCGTCGCTCCCGAAAGCCGCCTCCCAGGCGGGCGGACGGGAGCGCAGAACCGGATGGAAAGCGTGAAAACCCACAGCCGCCCCTAAAAGCGCGTTCTTAAAGCACAAAGGACTTTGCAAACATCACGCCTGCAAAGTCCAAAGATAGATAAAATTCCGCGAAACTTAAAGTTCCTTCGCCAATTTAGCGAAATCGTCCGCAGATACGGCTTTTTCAGTTACCTTGACCTTCGATTTGACATCCTCGACAACCTTCACTTCATAGAGCTTCTCGTAAATCTTCTGGCCCTGATCCTTGTCGGCGAGAATCTTCTCGGCGTAACCCTCCAGCATGTCGTCCGGCGCCGAGGGCATGCCGTACTGTGCGAACTGCGAGGCGGCCAGCGCCTTGGCTTCGGAGAGCGCCTCCTCCTTCGAAACGGAGATGCCGTCGGTCTTGATGAAGTGCTTCTGGAGGTAGTTCCAGGTGAACATCTTCAGGAACTGGTCGAAATCCTTCTCGATGTCCTCCATCGAGAACTTGCCCTCGTTGATCGTGTAGAGCCAACGCTTGAGGAACGCCGCGGGCATCTTCAGGTCGGCCTTCTTCACGAGATAGTCGCGCACCTGCAACGTGAAGAGGTAGTCGCTCTCGCGGCGCAGTTCGGCCTCGATCTGCGCGTCGATGAACTTGTCCAGCCCGGCTTCGTCCGTGACGCCGCCCTGCGGGAAAGCCATCTTGAAGAACTCCTCGTTCAGCTCCGGCTCGGCGAACTTGCGGATTTTGGTGATCTCCAGTTCGAATTCGGGGTTGACGCCCTCCAGTTCGTTCTCCTTGACCTGCAGGCAGGCGGCGCGCTGAGCGGGATTTTTATAGAGTTCGTTGATATTCACCTTCATCTTGTCGCCGACCTTCTTGCCGATGAAAGGCTTGCGGTCGGCCTCGTCCATCGAGATCAGACCCACGTAAGCGTCCGCAACGTTCATCTCGCCGTTGTCGAGCGTCACCGACAGCGCCTCGTCCGAAGTCACCTTCTCGGCGTCCACCAGGCGGCCGAAGCGGCGCAGGTAGTTCGAACGGTAGTCGTCGTGCATCTTCTTGTCGACCTTGATCTTGTTGTAGGTCAGCTTATCCTTGTCGGAAAGCTCCAGCTTGATCTCGGGAGCCTCGCCGATCTCGAACACGAATTCGAACTCGGTGGCGTTGTCGAAATCGAAGTCGCCCTGCTCCTCCGCGGGAATCACGTCGCCCAGATAGTCGATGCCCTCCTTCTGGAGATATTCGAAAACGGCGTTCGAAGCCTGACGGTAGGACTGCTCGGCCAGGACGCCCTTGCCGTACATCTTCTTGACGATGCCCATGGGGACCATGCCCGGACGGAATCCGGGGATGTTGGCCTTGCGCTTGTACTCGCGCAGGGACTTTTCGACCTCCTGCCCGTAATCCGCCTCGCCGACAGTCACGCGGATCAGCGAGTTATTCTCGCCGCGTTGTTCTCTTACAATGTTCATAATGAATGAATTATATTTGTTATTCTTCGTATTTCCGTTCAGAATCGGGAGGCAAAGATACGAAATTATTCCATTTCCGACAAGACATTACCCGTAATAATACGGTCAAATTATGATATACGGTTTGTTTTTCGTACCTTTGGGGCCGCAACGCCCCCCGCTTGCCGGGGAAGGTTCTACCGAGCCGTGCGCAATTCCGTTTTGATCCCATCCGGCTTTTCCGCAGCCTTTGGAGTCGCAACGCCCCTTTTGCCAGCCGAAAGGTTTTACCGAACCGCACGCAATTCCGTTTTGATCCCATCCGACTTTTTCGTATCTTTGTGAGCTATTTTGTTCCGAAACAATGAAAACGACCCCGATATTCCTGTTTTCCATCCTGCTGCTGGGCGCATGCGGCGGTCCGGCGGCGCGCGCCAAACGCCCCGGCGCAAAGGCGCAGGCCGCGGCGGCCGTGCAGGCCGAGCCGAAAACGTACACCTACCGCATCGCGGCGACCTACCCCCACTCGACCGGCGCCTACACCCAGGGGCTGCAATACGTCGACGGGACGATGTGGGAAGGCACGGGCCAGCACGGCGAATCGGTCGTTCGGAAGACCGACCTCGCGACGGGGAAAACCGAGGTCATGGTGCGCCTGCCCCGTTCGGAGTTCGGCGAAGGAATCACCCTGCTCGGCGGGAAGCTCTACCAGCTGACCTGGCAGTCCAACACCGCGCACGTATATTCGCTGGAGAACGGGAAACTGCAAAAGATCCGCGACTTCCGCTATCCGGGCGAAGGCTGGGGCCTCACGACCGACGGCGAGAAGCTCTACATGTCGGACGGCACGGCCACGATCCACACGGTCGATCCCGCGACGTTCCGCCGCGAAAAGCGCGTGACGGTGACCTACAAGGGCGCGCCGGTCGAATACCTCAACGAACTGGAGTGGATCGGCAACAAAATATGGGCCAACGTCTACACCACCGACCAGATCGTCGTCATCGACCCCGCGACGGGCGTCGTCGAGGGCGTCGTCGACCTCGCGGGGCTGCTGCCCGAAACGGAAATGACCGCGACGACCGACGTGCTGAACGGCATCGCCTATGACGCCGAGGGGGACCGCATCTTCGTGACGGGCAAAAACTGGCCGAAACTCTACGAAATAGAAATTACCGAAAAATAAATGACGACAACGCTATACGACCAACTGGAGCGCCGCATCCTGCTGCTCGACGGAGGCTTCGGCACGATGGTGCAGGGCTACGGACTGCAGGAGGAGGACTACCGCGGCCGGCGGTTCGCCGGCTGGCCGGTGCAGCTCAAGGGCTGCAACGACCTGCTCGCGCTGACCCGCCCGGACGTGGTGCGCGAGATTCACGAAAAATACCTGCGGGCGGGAGCCGACATCATCGAAACCGACTCGTTCAACGCCAACGCCGTGTCGCTGGCCGACTACCGGCTCGAAGAGTGCGCTTACGAGATTTCGAAGGCCGCAGCCGGAATCGCACGCAGCGCGGCCGACGAGTTCACGGCCCGCAACCCGCAGAAGCCGCGTTTCGTGGCGGGATCGGTGGGTCCCACGAACCGCACGGCCTCGATGTCGGCCGACGTACAGAATCCCGCGGCCCGCGAGGTGACCTTCGCACAACTGGTCGCAGCGTATACGGATCAGGTGCGGGGACTGGTGGACGGCGGGGCGGACATCCTGCTGGTGGAGACCGTTTTCGACACGCTCAACGCCAAGGCGGCCCTCTGGGCCATCGACACGCTCTGCGAGCGGCTGGGCCGCGCGATCCCCGTAATGGTCTCCGGAACGCTCGCCGACGCCAGCGGCCGCACCCTCTCGGGGCAGACCGTCGAGGCCTTCGCCGTCTCGGTGTCGCATGCGAACCTGCTGTCGGTCGGGCTGAATTGCGCCTACGGGGCCAAGCAGCTGCTGCCCTACCTCGAACGGCTGGCGGCAGTGGCCGGAACGCGCATCTCGGCGCACCCGAACGCAGGGCTTCCCAACGTGATGGGCGGTTACGACGAGACGCCCGAAATGTTCGCCGGGGATGTCGGCGAGTATATGCGTCGCGGACTGGTGAACATCGTGGGCGGCTGCTGCGGCACGACGCCCGCCCACATATTCGAATTGTCGAAAATATCCGGAGACTACGCCCCGCGGCCCGTTCCCGCGCCGAAGCACATCACGACCTTGAGCGGTCTGGAGCCGCTGCGGATCGTCCCCGAAGCCAACTTCATCAACGTCGGCGAACGCACGAACGTCGCCGGATCGGCCCGTTTCGCAAGGCTGATCCGCGAAGCCAACTACGAAGAGGCGCTCTCGGTGGCCCGCGCACAGGTCGACGCCGGGGCGCAGATCGTCGACGTCTGCATGGACGACGGGCTGATCGACGGTCCCGAGGCGATGCGCACGTTCCTCAACCTGATGGCCTCGGAGCCGGAGATCGCCCGCGTGCCGGTGATGATCGACTCGTCGAAATGGGAGGTACTTCAAGCGGGACTTGAAGTGACGCAGGGTAAGTCGGTGGTCAACTCCATCTCGCTCAAGGAGGGCGAAGCGGAATTCCTGCGCCGGGCCGCGGAGATCCACCGCTTCGGCGCTTCGGCCGTAGTGATGCTCTTCGACGAGCGGGGCCAGGCCGACACCTTCGAACGTAAAGCAGAGGTTGCGGAGAGAGCCTACAAGCTATTGACGGACAACGGTTTTCCGCCCGAAGACATCATTTTCGACCCCAACGTGCTGGCCGTCGCAACGGGCATTGCGGAGCACGACGGCTACGCCAAGGCGTTCATCGACGCGACGCGCTGGATCAAGGAGCACCTTCCCCATGCGAAGGTCTCGGGCGGCGTGTCGAACCTTTCGTTCGCCTTCCGCGGCAACAACACGGTGCGCGAGGCGATGCACTCGGCGTTCCTCTACCACGCCATCCGGGCCGGAATGGACATGGGCATCGTCAACCCGCAGATGCTCAAAGTGTACAGCCAGATCGAACCCGAACTGCTCTGCCGCGTCGAGGACGTGATCCTCTGCCGCCGGGCCGACGCCGCGGAGCGGCTCGCGGAGTATGCCCACGGGGTGCAGCAGACGGCCCGGGCGCAGCCGCAGGCCCCCGACGCATGGCGTGCGGGGACGCTCGGAGAGCGTATCGCCCATGCGATGCTCAAGGGCGTGGCCGACTACGTGGAGCAGGATGCGCTGGAGGGTTACGAGGCGCTGGGAAGCCCGATGGCCGTGATCGACACGCTGCTGATGCCTGCCATGGAGCAGGTCGGCACGCTGTTCGGCGAGGGCAAGATGTTCCTGCCGCAAGTGGTGAAGACCGCCCGCGTGATGAAACGCGCGGTGGCGGCGCTGACGCCCTATATCGAACAGGGGTCGGCCGCGAATGCGCATAATTCGGGGAAAGTGCTGATCGCCACCGTGAAAGGCGACGTGCACGACATCGGCAAGAACATCGTGGCGGTCGTGATGGCCTGCAACGGTTACGAAATCCGGGACCTGGGCGTGATGGTCGAGCCGGAACGCATCGTCGAGGAGGCGGTGGCGTGGGGCGCGCAGTGCATCTGCCTGAGCGGGCTGATCACCCCGTCGCTCGACGAAATGGCCCGCGTCTGCGAGGAGCTGGAACGGCGAGGGCTGCGCATTCCGGTCATCATCGGCGGCGCGACGACCTCGGACCTCCACACGGCGGTGAAGATCGCCCCGGTTTATTCGGGCGTGGCGGTCCACTCCGCGAACGCCAGCCGCAACAGCCAGATACTGGCGCAGCTGCTCGGCCCCGACGGCGACCTTTACGCCGACAAGGTGAAAGCCGACCAGCAGGCCCTGCGCGAGGAGTACGCCCGCCGGCTGCGGGAGCGCGACCTCATTCCGATCGCCGAAGCGCGCAGGGCGCGGCGCGGCGCGGCGCAGCACGAACCCGTCGTGCCGCTCCACACGGGGCGCATGGTCTTCCCCGACTTCGACGTGGCCGACGCCGAACCGTACATCGACTGGAGTTTCTTCTTCGCGGCGTGGGGACTCAAGGGGCGTTACCCCGAGATTCTCGACCATCCCGAAAAGGGCGCCGAGGCGCGCAAGGTCTTCGCCGACGCCCAGGCCCTGCTGGCCCGCATCCGCGACGAGCGGCTGCTGACGCTGCAAGGGGTAGCGGGCATCTTCCCGGCACGCTCCGAGGGCGACGACATTCTGGTGACGGACGCGAAAGGGCGCGAAAAACGCCTCCCGATGCTGCGCAACCAGACGCGCGGCGAGGAGAACCTGTCGCTGGCGGACTTCATCGCACCGGACGGCGACTGGATCGGCTGCTTCGCCCTGACGGCCGGCATCGGGCTGAAGGAGCTGGCGGAAAAGTTCCGCGCCGGGGGCGACGACTATTCGGCCATCATGGCCAAACTGCTGGCCGACCGCCTCACGGAAGCCTTCGCCGAGGCCGTGCACGCCTTCATGCGGCGCGAGATGTGGGGCTACGAAACGGGCACGCCGCCCACCCCCGAGCAGGCAGTCCGCGGCCAGTACCGCGGCCGCCGCATGGCCTTCGGCTACCCGGCCTCGCCCGACCATTCGCTCAAACGCGAGGTCTTCGACCTGCTCGCAGTCGAGGTGACGACCGGAATGCGGCTGACCGAAAACTGGATGATCGACCCCGGGGAGGCGCTGTGCGGACTGATGTTCTCCGACGCCGACTACTTTTCGGTCAGGACCATCGGCGCCGAACAGCTGCTCGACTACGCACGCCGCCGCGGAATGGAGGCCGAAACCGTAAAAAAGATTATACCGAACAACGTATGAACGTCGTAGAGATCATCAACGAAGCGATCGCCTCCGGGCGCACCCGCTTCGCGTTCGAACTGCTCCCGCCGCTCAAGGGCGACGGCATGCAGAAGATATTCGCCGCCGTGGAGCCGCTGATGGCCCTCGACCCGGCTTACGTCAACATCACCTTCCACCGCGAGGGAATCAAGGAGACCGAGCGCGAGGACGGCAGCGTCGAATGGCACGTCGTGCGCCGCCGCCCCGGGACGGTGGGCATCTCGGCGGCCATCCAGAACCGCTACGGCGTGGAGGTGGTCCCGCACCTGATCTGCGGCGGACTGTCGAAATACGACATCGAGGACACGCTGATCGACATGGACTTCCTGGGCCTGCACAACGTGCTGGCGCTGCGCGGAGACAAGTCGCAGAACGAAAAGCGTTTCATGCCCCATCCGCAGGGCCACGCCCACGCCGTGGACCTCGTGCGGCAGATCGCCGACATGAACCGCGGAAAATTCATCGACGGCGAGGTCGAGGAGTGCCACCACTCGAAATTCTCGATCGGCGTGGCGGGTTATCCCGAGGTGCACGCCGAGGCGCGCGACATCACCTCGGACATCGCCCGCCTGCGCGACAAGGTCGACGCCGGGGCGGAATATGTCATCACGCAGATGTTCTTCGACAATGCCAAATACTTCGACTTCGTGCGCCGCTGCCGCGAAGCGGGGATCACCGTGCCGATCATCCCCGGCATCAAGCCCCTCTCGACGCTGCGCCACCTGGAAATACTGCCCGAAACGTTCGGCGTGAAGCTGCCCGAGGAACTCGTGCGCGAAGTCAAGGCGCATCCCGACGGCGTGCGCGAAGTGGGAACCGAGTGGGCCATCGCCCAAAGCCGCGAACTGATGGCCGCAGGCGTGCCCGTGCTGCACTACTACACGATGAGCCGCACGACGAACATACAGAAAATCGTCAAGGCGGTTTTCTGACCCAAACCGATAAAACAGAGAATCAATGGAACCTGTCGAATTCCGCCGCCGCCTGCATGCGCACCCCGAACTGTCGTTCAAGGAACACGCCACGGCGGCGTTCATCGAACAGCAGCTCGACGAACTGGGCATCGAACACCGCCGGATCGCATCGACGGGCGTCGTGGCCCGCATCAAGGGCCGCAAGACCCCCGAAGGCGACCGGCGCGCCGCGGTGCTGCGCGCCGACATCGACGCCCTGCCCGTCACGGAGCGGAACGACTGCGAGTGGAGATCGCAGAACGAGGGCGTGATGCACGCCTGCGGCCACGACATGCACGCCGCAGTGCTGTTCGGCGTGCTGAAAACCTTCGCCGAGGCGCCCGATTTCCGGGGCACGCTCTTCGGGCTGTTCCAGCCGGGCGAGGAGTGCAACCCGGGCGGAGCCTCGCTGGTGCTGGCCGAAAAGCCGTTCGAGGGCTACGACGTGCGGGCCGTCGTCGGCGAACACGTCGAACCGCAGCTGGAGGTCGGGACCCTCGGATTCCGGGCCGGAAAGTACATGGCGGCAAGCGACGAACTGCGCTTCCGCGTCCGCGGCACGGGCGGGCACGGCGCCATGCGCAAGCAGCTCAAGGACCCCGTGGCGGCCGGCGCCGAACTGCTGACGCGCCTCATCGCGCTCAACGGCGAGGAGTGCGTGCTCTCGATCGGCCGCGTGGAGGCAGGGGGCGCGACGAACATCGTGCCCGACGAGATCTACATGGAGGGAACGCTGCGCACGTTCGACGAACGCGAGCGCGGCATCATCCACCGCCGCATCGAGATCATCGCCGCGGACATCGACGCCCGGCACGGCGTGAAGACCGAAGTGACGATCGGCCGCGGCTATCCGTGCGTCGTCAACGACGAGATCCTCGTGAAGCAGGCCACGGCCCTGGCCAAAGCCGAGAAGCTGAAGGTCGAGATGCTGCCCCTGCGCACCACGGCCGAGGATTTCGGGTTCTACTGCAAGCAATACCCGTCGCTGTTCTACCGGCTGGGCGTGGGAGCCGCGGCCGGACGCCCGCACACGGCGACATTCTTCCCCGACGAAGCGGCTATCGGCGTAGGCATCGCCTACATGCGGAAACTGGCCCTGCAACTCCTGGAAAAATAACGCCCGGTTCCGCAAAACGCACACAGGCCGGCCGCGACAGCGGCAAAACGGGCACAACGGAAATCCGACGGAGGACCGAAGCCCCGCAAATTTTTGAGAAATGATGAAAAAACAGAAACAACGCTCCGAAAACGGAGCACGGAAGACGGACCGCACCTCGATCATATTGAGCATGTTCCGGGAATTCCCCAACAATAAGTTCTCGCTGAAGCACCTGGCTTCGGCTTCCGGAGGCGCCACGAAAGAGGGCCGCCGCGAAACGTTAGAAATCCTCGGACGCCTCTTCGAAGAGGGAGTCGTCGAGGAGTGCGCGCGCGAAAAATACCGCCTGATGCAGACCCACCTGCCCCACTACGAGGGCGTGGCCGACATGGCCCCCTCGGGTTCGGTCTACGTGAAGGTCGAAGGGCAGGAGAGCGACATCTTCGTCAACCAGCGCAACGCCGCGAACGCCCTGAACGGCGACCGCGTCGAGGTCGTGGTGATGCACCGCGGCCGCAACGGACAGCTGGAGGGCGAGATCACGCGGATCATCGAACGCAACCGCAAGCCCTACGTGGGCGTGGCCGAAGTCGGGGCGCACCAGATTTTCGTACGGGCCGACTCGCGCCGCATGCCGATGGACATTTATCTCTCGAAGCGCACCTATCCCGACGTGCGCGACGGCGAGAAGGTCGTGGTGCGCATCGCCGACTGGCTCCCGGGCAGCAAAAGCCCCGTGGGCGAACTGGTCGAGCGGCTGGGCATGGCGGGCAACAACGACACGGAGATGCACTCGATCCTGGCGGAATACGAGCTTCCTTACCGCTTCGAACCCGAAATCGAGGAGGCCGCCCAGGCCATCGACGCCCGCGTCACGGCCAAAGAGATCGCCCAGCGGCGCGATTTCCGGCATGTCACGACCTTCACGGTCGACCCCGCGGACGCCAAGGACTTCGACGACGCGCTGTCGGTGCGCAAAATAAAGGACGGCGTCTGGGAAGTGGGCGTGCATATCGCCGACGTGACCCATTACGTGCGGCCCCACTCGGTGATCGACGACGAGGCCGTGGAGCGCGGCACGTCGGTCTATCTGGTGGACCGCACCGTGCCGATGCTTCCCGAACGGCTTTCGAACGAGCTGTGTTCGCTGCGACCCCACGAGACAAGCCTCTGCTTCTCGGCGGTGTTCACGCTCAACGAAAACCTCGACATCCTCGAAGAGTGGTTCGGACGCACGGTGATCCACTCCGACCGCCGTTTCACCTACGCCGAGGCGCAGGAGATCATCGAAACGGGACGCGGCGACTACGCCGAGGAGGTGCTGACGCTCAACCGGCTGGCGCAGGCGCTGCGCAAGGAGCGCTTCAAGAACGGCGCGATCTCGTTCGACCGCGAGGAGGTGAAATTCCGCCTCGACGAGAACGGCAAACCGTTAGGCGTTTACTTCAAGGAGCAGAAGGAGTCGAACCAGATGATCGAGGAGTTCATGCTGCTGGCCAACCGCCGCGTGGCGGAGTTCTGCGGCAAACGCAGGACCGAGAGCGGCCGCTCGGCGGAGCGCACGATGGTCTACCGCGTGCACGACACCCCGAGCGAGGAGAAACTCGACCGCTTCCGGCAGTTCATCCTCCGTTTCGGACACATCTTCAAGGCTACGAAGGGCCGCGCCGTGGCCAAGGAACTGAACAAGCTCTTCAAACAGATAAAGGGAACCACGGAGGAAAACGCCGTGGCGACGATGGCCGTGCGCTCGATGGCCAAAGCCTATTACACGACCGACAACATCGGACACTACGGTCTGGCGTTCCCCTACTACACGCACTTCACGTCGCCGATCCGCCGCTACCCCGACATGATGGTCCACCGCCTGCTGGCGCGTTACCTCGCGGGCGGCAAGCCGGCCGACAAAACGGAACTGGAAGACCTCTGCGCACGCGCTTCGGACCGCGAGGTCGTGGCCGCCGAGGCGGAACGCGCGTCGATCAAATACAAGATGGTCGAATTCATGAAGGAGCACATCGGCGAGGAGTTCGAGGGACACATCTCGGGACTCACCGAATGGGGCGTCTACGTCGAGCTGGACGAAACCCACATCGAGGGCATGTCGTTCCTGCGCGACATCGAGGGCGACTTCTTCACCTTCGACGAGCAGCTTTACGAAATCATCGGCCGCTCGACGGGCATCCGCATGACGCTGGGCAGCCCGGTACGCATCCGCGTGAAGCGCGCCGACCTGCAAAAACGACAGTTAGACTTCGAACTGCTGCTGCCCGGGGCCGCGGCGCGCCGTACGGAAGAGCCCCGCGGCAAAGGCCCGAAGGTGCGCACCTCGTCGCGCCGCAAAGGACGGTAGTCACGGAACGAGCGCCGGTTCGGCCGTAATACCCATATCCCCCGAAGGAACGGTTGTCGTGGTGTCCAACGACAACCGTTCCTTTGTATTCGGAGAGCGCCCCAGCCAGCAGGACGGCAACAAAAAAGGGAGGCCCCGCAGGGTCTCCCTTTCCGGTGACGGGCGTTCCGCCCCGTCAGAAGAGATTCACGCCGTCGAGCGTTGCGATCAGGTAGGTGGCGGCCACCGTCAGGATGGCGTACAGCTCGGGGAAAGCCGCGAGGATCAGCGTCTTACCCATCACGTCGTGACCGTTGCCGATAGCGGCGATACCGTTGGCGCAGACCTTTGCCTGATAGATCGAAGCGGCGATGTTCACCAGACCGACCAGCAGACCGGCGCCGAAGATAGCCGCGCCCTGCACCATCGTCGGGTCCGTCAGACCCTTCTGCACCAGGAAGAAGCAGACGAAACCGTAGAGACCCTGCGAACCGGGTAACGCCGAAAGAATCATGTAGCTGCCGAAAGCGCCGCCGTTCTTCTTCATGGCCCCTACTGCGGCCTGACCCGTAATTGCGGTACCGATCGACGAAGCGACACCTGCCAGACCCACCATCAGCGCTACGCCGACGTAAGCCAATACCAATGCTGTTGTTTCCATAATGTTTTGAGTTTTTTTTAATTGTTATTATTCGTTAGTATCGTTCATTTTACGAATCGGGTCGAAATTGCGCGGGGCCATTTCGAAACCGGCGTTCTTGAAAAACTCGACGAACGTCAGACGCAGCGGGTGCACGAACGACGAGATGGTCGACATGAAAAGGTTGATGCCGTGACCGATCAGCAGAATCGGAATCATAATCAGCAGCCGGACCACGATGTTCGCGCCTTCGGGCACGAATCCCGACGCCAGCGTGTTGAACACCAGCGCCAGCACACCGCCCGAAAGCCCGATGGCGAACAGACGGATATAGGACAGCACGTCGCTCAACAGTCCCGTGAGGTTGTTGTAAAGGTCCCACAAACCCGCGCCGAGGTTGATGAGCGGATTGCGCTTCGGATTGTTCAGAAGCAGCATCAGCACGCCGCCGACGCCCAGCGCCGCATAGAAGGCCGCCGATCCGGCCGTAAAGCCCGGAATGGCGAGACCCGCCATCGGAAGGCCCATGGCCAGACAGCACGAGACGAGGATGATGAACCACCCCAGCAGTCCCAGCGCACGGCCGAAACCGAAACAGCGAACGGTCATCCAGATGTTGAGCAGCATGCCGAAAAGAATCTGCACCACGCCGATAACCAGCGCGATGGAGAAGAACTGTCCCTGGAAATCGAGGAATTTCACCGAGGGGAACCACGTGTTCATGTTGATGCCGAAGAACGAGCCGCACAGCAGTCCGAACGCGACGGTCGACACGCCGCACAGCGTGGCGAACCACGCCGCCTGACGCATCATGCCGGGCTTTCGGTTCCTGGCGAGCATCCACCACCCCATCAGGGTCAGGATCAGTCCGTAGCCGGCGTCGTTGAGACAGATGCCGAAAAAGAGCATGTAGAACGGAGCGAAGAAGGGCGTGAGGTCCATCGTCCCGTATTTCGGGCGGGCGTACATGTCGCCCACCAGTTCGAAGACATGCGCGAACCAACGGTTCTTGAGCTTCACGGGCGTTTCGTCCTCGGGCGTGGGGTCCGATTTGAGGAAGACCACGTTGGGGTACTCCTCCAAAAGGGCGTCGACCCGACCGGAAGTCTCCTTCTCGGCCCAGCCCTCCATGACGACCAGCGTACCGTCGGCGGCCTCCTGCGCCGTAGCCTTCACCCGCACGCCCTGCAAACGCTCCTTCAGCGAGCAGGCGTGCTGTGCGAGCAGGGCCTCCGAAGCGGCCGCACGCGAAAATTCAGCGTCGAGGGTCCGGAGTTTCCCTTCGGCTTCGGCGATGCGGCGCTCCGCCTCGCGAATGTCCATCGTCGGGGTCTTCATCTCCTGCGCGTCGAGCGTAACCTCCTCGCCGGGCTTGGCCACGACGACGAACCACACCGTGGCATCGGTGCGGCTGACCTCCGAAACCGTATAGCGCTCCGACCACTCGGCCAACTGCTTGTCGAAGGTGTTGCGCTGGGTGAAGAAATAGCGCAGGACAATGCCCCGGGCGGCGAGTTTCCGCGTCGCCTCCACGTCGAACGCCCCCCAGGGACGCAGCTCCTCGGCCGCTTTTTCCAGCCGCCCGATCTCGGCGTTGAGCGTCGCGGCCTCGCGGTGCGCGGCGGCGTAATGCGCATAGGCCTCCTCGCCCGAAGCGAACGGCGCGGCGGCAGCGTCGCAGCGCTCCCCGGCGCGGAAGTTCTTCAGGAACTCCGCGGCCTTCGCAAGGCTCTCGATGTCCAGCAGCAACTGGCGGTCCTCCTCGGAGGGTTCCCAACCCGCGGTGGTGATGTCCACCAGCCCGAGGCCGCGCAGCTTCTCGACGAAATCCTCACTCTGCGCCGCAAAGAGCACAAAGTTGTATTTTGACATTCTGGCTATCATAACATCGCGCCCTCCCCGGCGGCCTGCTGCTTGGTTTTCACGATCTTCTGGGCCGACTTGGAGAGGTTCTCCTCGTCCTCCATGAAGCGTTTGATCTTACGTATGGCGTCCTCGTACCCGGGTATCTGAACCTTTTCGTACAAGTTCACCTTTTGAGTGGTTTTGCGGCGCGCATGGTCCAGCAGTTCCATCTTCCGGTTGTAGACCTCGAACTCGATCCCCAGCTGCGCCATGCGCTTGAGGATGCCGACTCCGTCGGCGAACCACACCGGCGAGGAGAACAGATCGTAGGGTTTCTCCTCGAATTTCACTTCCTGCAGGACGGGCGTGCGCACACCCGCGATTTTCTGGACCGACAAATCGACGTCGGCAATGCGCAGGAGGTCACAATCAAACTCTCCCCAGAGCGACACCATGTAGTCGTACTCGGCCTTCAGAGCGTCGAGCCGACGACGGTAGTCGCTTGCGGAGTCCTTCGCCTTCTTCACTTCGGAGCGCAGGGCCGACTCCTTACTTTTGATCGTAGGGAGGGCCTTCTGGCGCATTTTCAGCTGTTTGCCGAGTTCGCCCAGCGAGGTCTTGTTATATTGGAATTTGATTGCCATTGCGCGTTACGCCTCCTTCCAGTATTTTTGGATAAGTTCCTCCTTGATGGCGACCTCCTCCCGGGTGAAGTACTTGGCGAAAAGCCCCCATGCGGTGTCGAGCATCTGGTTGATCTCGATATTGATATCAATGGCCAGCAGTTTCTCCGAGTAGTCGAAGGCGAACTTCAGGGTGCGCTCGTCGTAGTCCGAGAGGTCGAAGCCGTTCTCCAGCTTGGTCTTGGCGTTGGCCGCGTCGGCGTAGAGGCGCACGCAGGCGTTCATCACCTGCGGATGGTCCTCGCGGGTCTTCTTGCCGATGACGAGCTGTTTCAGACGCGACAGCGAACGGAACGGGTCGACGATCACCTTGCCCGTGTCGGAGTCGTTGCGCAGGAACAGCTGGCCCTCGGTGATGTAACCCGTATTGTCGGGGATGGCGTGCGTGATGTCGCCGCCCGAAAGCGTCGTCACGGCGATGATCGTGATCGAACCGCCGTTGGGCAGCTGCACGGCCTTTTCGTAGATCTTCGCAAGGTCCGAATACAGCGAACCGGGCATCGAGTCCTTCGACGGAATCTGGTCCATGCGGTTCGACACGATGGCCAGGGCATCGGCGTACAAGGTCATGTCCGTGAGCAGCACCAGCACCTTCTCGCCCTTGTCGACGGCGAAGTACTCGGCGGCGGTAAGCGCCATGTCGGGAACGAGCAGACGCTCCACGGGCGGATTCTCGGTCGTGTTGACGAACGACACGATGCGGTCGAGCGCGCCGGCGTTCTCGAAGACCGACTTGAAGTACAGAAAGTCGTCGTTCGTAAGACCCATGCCGCCCAGGATGATCTTGTCGGCCTTGGCGCGCAGGGCCACGTTGGCCATCACGGCGTTGTAGGGCTGGTCGGGGTCAGCGAAGAAGGGGATCTTCTGCCCCGTCACGATCGTATTGTTCAGGTCGATGCCGGCGATGCCCGTGGCGATCAGCTCCGAAGGCTGGATGCGCCGGAAGGGATTCACCGTCGGACCGCCGATTTCGCGGGCCTCGCCCTCGATGATCTCGCCGCCCTCGAGCGGTTCGCCGTAGGCATTGAAGAAACGCCCCGCGAGGTTGTCCGAAACGCGCAGCTTGGGAGGCTCGCCGTGGAAGACGACCTCGGAGTCGGTGGACAGGCCCTCGGTTCCGGCGAAAATCTGCAACGTGACGTTCTCGCCCATAATCTTCACCACCTGCGCCAGCTTGCCGCCGACGGTGGCCAGTTCGTCGTTGCCGACGCCCGTGGCGCGAAGCGTCACGGTAGCCTTGGTGATGTTGTCAATCTTGGTATATATCTTCTGAAATGCTCGTGTTGTCATAATTTCTCCCGCTTATTTGGATTGTTCACTCACATACTGCTCGATCTGCTTCCGGTAGCCCTCGAACTTCTCCGACTTCCACTCTGAATAGTTCATCTGGCGGAAGAGGTTGATCAGCCCCTTGAAGAACTGCGAGCAGGCCTCGAAGTCGGCGAACGCAAATTCCTGGTTGCAAATGCCCAACACCATCTTGTACATCATCTGCTGGCGTTCCATCGGGCAGTTGGCGTCGATGTCATCGAAGGCGTCCTGTTGCAGGATGACGAAGTCGATCAGCTCCGATTTCCAGAACCGTTCGTGGTACTCCACGGGAACGCCGTCATCGCCCAGAATGTTGATCTGGTCGTTGGCCTCCTTGCCGCGCTGCACGATGGTCTTGCCCGCGTAGACCAGGTCCACCCAGTCCTTCTCGATGTGCTCGTCGAGGTATTCGCGGATTTCGGGGTATTCGAGGTATTTCGAGTAGGACTCCAGCGGGTCGATGGCCGGATAGCGCTTCGAGTCGGCGCGGCCCTGCGAAAGGGCGTAGAAACAACGCGCGGCCTTCTTCGTCGATTCGGTCACCGGCTCCTTGAGGTTGCCGCCCGCAGGCGACACCGTGCCGAGGAACGTCACCGATCCGGTCTGGCCGCCGACGAGTTTCACCAGTCCCGCACGCGAGTAGAAGTTCGAGATGATCGCCGAAAGGTCCATCGGGAAGGCGTCCTGGCCGGGAAGCTCCTCCAGACGGTTCGACATCTCGCGCAGCGCCTGCGCCCAGCGCGACGTCGAGTCGGCCATCACGAGCACCTTGAGGCCCATCGAGCGGTAATATTCGCCGATGGTCATACCCGTATAGACCGACGCCTCACGCGCGGCGACGGGCATGTTCGACGTGTTGCAGATGATGATCGTGCGCTCCATGAGCGTATGGCCCGTATGCGGGTCGATCAGCTCGGGGAACTCCTTGAAGATTTCGACCACCTCGTTGGCGCGCTCGCCGCACGCCACCATGATGATCACGTCGGCGTCGGCCTGCTTCGAAATGGCGTGCTGGAGCACGGTCTTGCCCGCGCCGAAAGGCCCCGGGATAAAGCCCGTACCGCCCTCGGCCATCGGGTTGAAGGTGTCGATCGGACGCACGCCGGTCTCCATGATGCGCGACGGGCGGGGTTTCTCCGTATAGCAGCGCACGGCCTGCTTCACGGGCCATTTCTGCACCATCGTCACCTCGTGGTCGCGGCCTTCGGCGTCGGTCAGGACTGCCATCGTGTCGGTGATCTTGTATTTGCCCGCCTCGGCGACGCTCTTGACCGTATAGCTGTCCGTCATCGTGAAGGGAACCATGATCTTGTGCATCACCCACTGCTCCTTCACCTCGCCCAGCCACGACGCCGCCGTGACCTTGTCGCCAGCCTTGGCCAGCGGCGAAAATTCCCACTCGGCATCGTAGTCGACCGGATCGGTGATCGAACCGCGGGCGATGAACAGACCGTCCATCTTTTCGAGGTCGTTCTGAAGACCGTCGTAGTTGCGCGACAAAAGGCCCGGAGCCAGCGTGACTTCGAGCATGTGACCCTCGAATTCGACCCGGTCGCCGATCTTCAGACCGCGGGTGCTGTCAAAAACCTGGACATAGGCCGCGTCGCCTATGACCTTGATGACCTCGGCCATCATTTTGGTATCGCCCGTCCAGACATAGCAGATCTCGTTCTGACCCACGGGTCCGTCGGCCTTGACGATCACGATGTTGGAGATGATACCGTTTACACGTCCTGTAGTTTTCATTGTATGTTTTTATAGTTTATTCCTTATTAATCAGCTCCTTGCCGTCCAGTTCGGCAAGCAGGCGGGCGAACATCTCGCGGCCGCGCGCAGCGTCGAGCAGCGTCCAGCGGGCGACGATGTTGATCCGCACCAGGTAGGAAAGGATGGCGTTGACGTCGAAATAGTCGAAGGTCGCCAGCTCCGCGGCTTCGTTCCAGCGGATCAGGTCGATCTTGTGCTCCTTCTCCACGAGGTTGGCCTCGTCGTTCACCGCCGCGATCACCGCGTCGATATAGGGAAGTTCGCCCCGAAGCCCGAAATCGGCCGCAGAACTGCGCTGCAACTGCTCGGCGACATCGCCGCCGCCCACGACGACCTCCTCGACCGCACGCCCTGCGGCGCGCGCCGTGACGGCCGCCGAAACGTTGCGCAGGTTCCGGTCGAAAGCGGACCACTCGCGCAGGAAGCGGCTCCCGGCCTTTCCGCAGGCGGCGTAGTAGGCCCCGAACAACTCCTTCTCGAAACGCCGCGACGTGTCGACCGTCTCGGCGTCCTCGCCCTCGGGATCGGCATAGGCCCTCACCACGCGGGCAACCGCCTCGGGAAGCCGCTTCGGAGCTTTCAGCTCCTCCGCCAACTCCTCGCGCGTGAAGTTGCCCAGCGGATTGTGCGCCGAGCGCCCCGCACGCAGGGCGGCGATATTCTCACAGTCGTAGTAGCCGTACAGGAGCCGCACCTCGCGGGCGTCGCCGCGGTTCACCTCCTCCAGAATCCCGGAGACGATGGCCCGGGCGTCGAAGCCCTTGGTGTCGGCGTCGAGCGCGTACTCCTTCAGGGAGGCTACCAGACAATAATATTGGGTCGCAAACATGCCTTACGCCTTGAACAACAATTGGAACACCTTGTCGCGCAGGTACTCTGCCAACAGCGCTTCGATGTCGGCGTCGGCGAACGAAATGTAGTAGCCGCCCTCCTTGGCGCCCACCTTGAAGCCGGTCTTCACCTCCTTCGACCAGCCCACCTCGACACCGGCGGCGAGCAGCTCCTTCGCACTCTCCTCGAACGCCGCGTCGAGCTTCTTGCGCTCGCCCTCGGGCAGCAGGGCCTGCAATTCGACCTTGCCCGAATCGGAACCGTTCCAGTTTTTAGCTACGGCGACGAGCATCTCCTTGATGAACGCCGGGTCCACGACGGCCTCCTTCACGCCCCGGGCCGTAGCCTTGGCGATGATCAGCGAGGCGATCTCCGACTTGATTCTGCCGACGGCCTGCTTGCCGGCCAGCGAAATCTCGGTCATGGTGTTCTTCGAAACGTCCTCGGCCTTGGCCTCCGCCTTTTTGACGATCTCTTCGGCCTCGGCGCGGGCCTCGGCGACGATCTTCCGGGCCTCGGCCTTGGCGTCGGCCACCAGCTTGTCGGCCTCGGCGCGCCCTTTCTCCAGCCCCTCGTCGTAGAGCTTCTGCGTCAACTGTTGAAGTTTGTTTTCCATAGCGTTATTTAGTTTTGATTATTGTTTTTCGGTTTTAACGCACAAATATAAAAAAGATTATCTACAATCGGGGATACTGAACAGCAATTTATCCTATTTTGACAAATTTCCGGCACAAATGGAGCAGATGTATAACCGCAGGCCCGCCGCACCGCAATGGCGGCCGCCGCAGGCCCGGGACATGCCCCGGAACTGATCGCCAAAGAGGTTGCGTTCGGCAACGGACAGATCCGCAAGGGCGGAAACACGCTGACGATAGAGGCCGTCGCCCCGGCTCCCGGATTCTCGGAGTGTTTCTTCGGACTCGACAAACTGGTCCTGCATCTGCAATAAGGGCAGTCCGGCTTCGGCGCGACACGATCCGGGCCGGCCGGGAGATACAAACGCATTCCCCGGCCGGCCCGGACAAGACGGGCGAAAGACACCCGCAAAACCTTAAACCTATTGGTGCTGGGGGCGCAGAAGATCCTGCACCACCTTCACCGGAGAGAATGTCGTGACGGGAACGTCGACGAAGACCGTGTTCCACTTCGCCATCGCACCGTTCCAAAGACCCGGAAGCTCCTGCGCACGCAGATCGCGGCCGCCGGAGGATTTCGACGAGATGAATCCCGTCGCGGGATCGGTGTACCGGCGCAGGTCGAACTTGCACCCCTTCGAATCGCGCACGCCGCAGACGAGGTCCACCGGATTGAAGTGCGTGGCCGACTGCATCAGCGGCAGGTCGTCGGGCGCGATCTGGCTCGACTCGGCAATCTGAAGCGACTCCGTGCCGTCGGGGTTCCCGACCCAGAACGGGCCGCCGCCCGGCTCGCCCTCGTTGCGGACCATGCCGCAGACGCGGATCGGACGGTCCAACACGGCGCGCAGCAGCGCCGAATCGTACTCGGCGGGGAGTTTCACGCAGAGCTGTTTCTCGATGAATTCGACGATGGGTTCCAGCTCGGCGCCGCCCACTTCGAGGGCCTTGAGGTACTCGAAGGCGCGCCCCTGAAGGTCGAGCAGAACCCCCGCAAGCACCTTTTTATAACGGACCGTGTCCCCGCGGCGGGCATCGGTCGTCACGTTGTCGATGTTCTTGATGAAAATCAGGTCGGCGTCGATCTCGTTCAGGTTTTCGATCAGCGCCCCGTGGCCCGCGGGACGGAACAGCAGCGTGCCGTCGTCCTGCCGGAAAGGCGTGTTGTCGGGATTCACGGCGAGGGTGTCGGTCGAAGGTTTCTGCACCGAGAACGAGATCTCGTAACGGACGCCGAACCGCTTTTCGTAAAGGGGGACCTTTGCGGCGAGCAGCTCCTCGAAGCCAGCGACGTGCTCGGGCGAGACGGTGAAATGGATGCGCACGACGCCTCCGGCCGCGGCGTAGGCCGCCCCTTCGACCAGGTGCTCCTCGACGGCCTTGCGCGCCCCCTCGGGATAGGCGTGGAAGGTGACCAGGCCCTTGGGCTTGCGGCCGTAGTTCAGCCCGTCGCCGACGATGGCATTCACGATAGCACGGTCATCGGCCCCGGCGGGCAGCACGGCGCGAAGTTCGGGCCAGAAGGCGAACTTCCCGATATTTTCCAGCAGCGTGTCGATGCCCTTGCCGCGTTTGCCGTCGTTGACGAACTCGAACAGTTCCTTGAACATGCGCGTGGCGGCCCCCGAAGCGGGCACGAACTTCACCACTCCCAGTCCGGCAGACTCTTTTTCATAGCGTTCCACGGCGGCATCGGCCTCCGCCGCGCCGACAACCAGCACGCCGTCGCCCGGCGATGCGGCCCGCACGACATTCAGGAAAGGGAATCCGCGGCGGAAATTCTCCAACTGGGTCTCCGCCTGTTCGGGAGTGAGTCCGTGCTCCCGGATTTGCTGTAAATCTTTTTCGTCGAACATATTCTGTTATCGTTTACATGGTCACCGATTGCCAAACCTGCGGTGCCTCCGACGTTTGCGCCGGGAATCGCCGCCAAAAAAACGGATCAGCGCAAGCAAGGACAGCAGTATGCAGATCAGCCACACCATATGAGTTATTCAGGTTTGAATCTCAAAGTTAAAAATAATTTCTAACTTTGCATACCATGATTCGAGAATTTCACCAAATCAGTCTGCGCGGGCGCAACAGTTTCGGCGTCGACCAGCGGGCCGCGCGCCTCGTAGAATTCGAAACGGCCGAGGATCTGCGCACGTTTTTCGCCGCGGGGATTCCCGGGCGGTGGACGGTGCTCGCCGGGGGCAACAACATCCTTTTCACCGAAGATTACGACGGCGTGCTGCTGACCCCCGTGGCCCGGCAGATCGCCCTTTTGAGCGACGACGGCGACGAAGTTCGCCTGCGCGTCGAGGCGGGCGTCGAATGGGACGACCTGGTGGAATGGGCCGTCGAACGCGGTCTGTGGGGCATCGAAAACCTCTCGCTGATCCCCGGCAAGGCGGGGTCCGCCCCGGTGCAGAATATCGGGGCCTACGGCTGCGAAGCGAAGGACGCGATCCGCCGGGTCGAGATGTACTGCGTCGAAACGGGCAACCTGCTGACGCTCGACGCCGCGCACTGCGGATTCGGCTACCGCGAAAGCATCTTCAAGCACGACCTGAAAGGGCGCGTGATCATCACAGCCATCGAAATACGCCTCTCGCATACGCCGCGTCCGAAACTGGGCTACGGCGACGTGGAGCGCGAGGTCGAAGCCCGCGGAGGCGCCACGCTGCGCAACATCCGCGAGGCGATCTGCTCGATCCGCCGCGCGAAACTTCCCGACCCGGCCGTGCTGGGCAACGCGGGCAGCTTCTTCAAGAATCCGGTGGTCGAAGCCCCCGTCGCGGAACGGCTCCTTGCCGAATATCCCGACATGCCGCACTATGCGGCCCCCGAAGGCCGCGTAAAGCTGGCCGCCGGGTGGCTGATCGACCGGGCCGGGATGAAAGGCTACCGCGAGGGAAGCGTGGGGGTTCACGAGCGGCAGGCGCTGGTGCTGGTGAACCACGGCGGCGCCACGGGCGGCGAGGTGATCGCCTTCGCCCGCACGGTGCAGGCGAAGGTCCGCGAAAAATTCGGCATCGAAATAGATACTGAAGTGAACATATTATGAATCTTTTGGACTCTTTTCAACGCTACATCGACGAGAACGACCTCGCCACGCACGACGACCGTATCCTGCTCACCGTCTCGGGCGGCGTGGACTCGATGGTCATGCTCTCGCTGTTCACCCGCTGCGGCTACCGGGTGGGCGTGGCCCACTGCAACTTCCAGCTGCGCGGCGCAGAGAGCGACGAGGACGAAGTGCTGGTGGAAGACGAGGCCAAAAAGCACGGCGCGGCGTTCTACAACAGGCGCTTCGAGACCAGGGCCGAAATGGAGCGCACGGGCGAGTCGATGGAGATGGCGGCCCGGCGGCTGCGCTACGCATGGTTCGACGCCTTGAGCCGCGAGCACGGCTACACGGCCATCGCCATCGCCCACCATGCCGACGACTCGATCGAAACCTTTTTCATCAACCTGCTGCGCGGAACCGGCCTGCGGGGGCTGACGGGAATCTCGACACAGGTCGGAAAGGTGATCCGCCCGCTGCTGTTCGCGTCGCGCAAGGAAATTCTCGAATACGCCGTCCAGAACCGCATCCCCTTCCGGGAGGATTCGTCGAACCGGTCGACCAAATACCTGCGCAACAAGATCCGGCTGGGGCTGATCCCCCGCATCCGCGAAATCAACCCCAAGTTCACGAGCCTGATGAGCCGCAACCTCGCGCGCCTGACCGACGCCCAGCTGTTCATCAACCACGGCATCGAACGCATCCGCTCGGAAGCCGTCACCTCGGACACGGGGATCGATACGATCCATCTCGACCGCCTCGATCCGGCCTTTCCGCAGGGATTCGTGATCTACGAACTGTTGAGTTCGGGCTACGGATTCAAGGGCGACGTGATCGACGCGCTGTGCCACTCGCTCGAACAGGACGCCACGGGACGGCGGTTCTACGCCCGCGAAAGGGTGGCCTCGATCGACCGCGGAAAGATCGTCATAGCGCCGATAGCCCCCGACGACGCGTGTCTGACGACGGTGCGCAAAGGCGCCCCGCGCAGCTACTGCGGCAACTCGGTCCTCTACTACGAATACTGCGACATCGACACGATCAAGAATTTCGGCGTTCCCGAGAACATCGCGCAGATAGACGCCGACCGCCTGCAATTCCCGCTCACGCTGCGCCGCTGGCGCGACGGCGACTGGTTCGTGCCGTTCGGCATGACGGGCCGCAAAAAGGTGTCGGACTTCCTCGTCGACGCCAAGGTCTCCGTGGCCGAGAAGCAGCGGCAGTTCGTGCTGCTGTCGGGCGACGAGATCGTCTGGCTCGTCGGACGCCGCATCGACGACCGCTACCGCCTTACGCCCGACACGGAAAACGTGTTGCGCATCACCAAAGAAATCGTTTAAAATGGCAAAGAGCGCTCTGAAATTCAAGGATTCCGTCGCCCAGTACGAACGGATCGCGGCAGAGGTCGCGGCCCGCCGGTTTTCCGGCATCTACCTGCTGATGGGCGAGGAGAGCTACTTCATCGACGCACTCTCGGACCAGCTGGCCGCGACGATCCTCGACGAGGCCGCGCGGGCCTTCAATCAGATCACCGTCTACGGGCGCGACTCCGAGGCGGGGCAGGTGATCAACCTCTGCCGCCAGATGCCGATGATGGGACAATACCAGGTGGTGATCCTCAAGGAGGCGCAGCAGCTCAAGGGGCTGGACAAGCTCGCGCTCTACACGCAGAAGCCCTCGCCCACGACCATTCTCGTGATCTGCCACAAGGAGAAGAACGCCGACAAACGCTCGGCCTTCTACAAGGGCTGCGCAGCGAACGGCACGGTGCTGGAATCGGTGCGCCCACGCGACTACGAGATCGCGGCGTGGTTACAGCAGTTCATCCGGCAGAAAGGATTCACGATCGACCCCAAGGCGCTTTCGATGCTGACCGACCATTTGGGAACCGACATCGCAAAGATCTCCAACGAAATCCGGAAACTCACCGTCTCGCTGCCCGAGGGCACGCAGCGCATCACCGACGCCGACATCGAGGCCAACATCGGCATTTCGAAGGATTTCAACAACTTCGAACTCTGCAAGGCGGTCGTCACGCGGGATATGGCCCGCGCGCTGATGATCGCCGAGCACTTCGCCCGCAACCCCAAGGACAACCCGTTGCTCTTGACCGTCATGGCGCTGTTCGGGCAGTTCAAGGAGCTGTTCGTGGTCAACTACCTGCGCTGGCTCGCACGCCACAAAGGACGGCCCTTTCCGCCGGACACGGAACTGATGCGCATCCTGCGCAAGAACAACACGTTCGTCATCGGCGAGATCAAGCAGAACGCCGCCGGATGGGACAACCGCAAGGTGTTCAACATCCTCGGGCTGCTGCGCGAATACGACGCCAAGAGCAAGGGACTGGGTGCGGGCGGCGCGTCGGACGGCGAACTGCTGCGCGAACTGCTGCTGAAAATCTTTCTGCTTTGACCGGTCTCTACCTATACCAGACCGTGCATCTGGCCCGGGGCCGCGCGCGCAACGTCGCCGGACACATCGCCGTGCTCGACGCCGCGTCGCGCGAACTGTTCGGACGCCCCTACGCCCCCGCCGCAGAGCGGCTCGCGAAGCGTATCGAGACGCTCTCCGCCGCGGAACGCTATCCGGCGGGCGTGTCGGGCTTCGTGCGCATCGAACTGGACCCCGACGGCACGGAACGTCTGCTCCCGGCAGGGGTGTCGCTCTACGACGGCTACGCCTTCCGGAGCCTTCAGCCCGAAGCCGTGACCGTCGGATACGATCTGACGCTCTCCGAGGCTCCGACTTCCGCGCGCGAGGCCGCAGCGCAGCTGGCACGCAGGCTGGCCGAACGGCGCGGGGCGGAAGTCGCCGTGCGCTGCGACAGCGCGGGAATTCTCCGCTCGGCCGACGACGCGCCGCTGCTGGCCATCGCCGGCCGCACCGTCCTGACGGCCCCCGGTCCCGCAAGCGTCGAACGCCGCCTGGCCGTGCTGGCCGTTCAGGCCGCAGGGCTGGAACTGCGCGAAGAGGCCTTCGGACGCGCCGACCTGCCCTCGCTCGACGAACTTTTCTTCGCCGACCACCGGGGCGTCACCTCGCTTTCGCGCTGCGACGGGCTGCCGCTGATGACCTTCGTCGCCGAACGCATCGCCGAAGCGATGGAGGGTCTTTTTCCGAAAAAATAGAAACCGGACCGGACGCAACCGTCTTATCTTTCGGGGAACCAAAACCCGAAAATCGTGAAAAAATACCTCTTTGCGTATGCGGTTCTTGCAACCGCACTGCTGTTTTTCACCTGCCGCCATTACCGCGCCGAGAACCGGCGGCTGGTCGAAAACCAGACGGCCCTGGCGGCCGACGTCACCCGTTACCGCACACGGCTGGGCGCGGAAGCGGCCTCGGTGCAGGCCCTCCGGCTGCGGTGCGGGGAGTTCGAAACGCTGCGCGCGGCCGACGCCGAGCAGATCCGGCGCCTCGGCATCCGGCTCCGCAGGCTCGAAGCCGCCGCCAAGGCCGTCGCCGTCACCGACGCCGAAATCCGCACCCCGCTGCGCGACACCGTCGTCGTCCGGATACACGACACGCTCCCCGTACGCGACACCGTCCGGATGTTTCGCTGGCGCGACCCGTGGATTTCGGTCGAAGGATGCATCGGCCGCGACTCGGCCGCCTGCCGCATCCGCAGCGTCGACACCCTGCGCCAGGCGGTCCACCGCATCCCGCGCCGTTTCCTCTTCATCCGCTGGGGCACGAAGGCCCTCCGGCAGGAGATCGTCTCGACCAATCCCCACACACGGATCGTCTATGCGGAGTACGTGAAAATCGAACGCTGAAAAATTTTCCGCAAAAATCCGGCTGTCCCGTAGGGGTCGGCCGGATTTTTCGTGTCACAATAGAAACGACAGCAAACCATGAATCCGGACAACCATACCTGGGACCTTCTGGTCGGCGCCCTCAAAGGCACGCTCGGCGAGGCCGAACAGCGCGAATTCGACCGATGGGCCGCCGAAGCGGAAAACCGCCGCTTCTACAACAACCTGACCCGCGTATGGCGCGAAATACAGCAGCGGGCCGCGGCTTACGAGCCGGACCGCGACCGGCTGTGGCGGCAGTTGCAGCAACGGATCGGAACCTACGAAATTCCGCATGCGGGCCAACTCCCGAAACGTCGCCGGAGCCACCTGCTGCAAATGGCCATAGCTGTCGCCGCGGCAGTCGCCGTGACCCTTTTCGCAACCCGCGCCGACCTCTTCCGCTCCGCCGCAGAGACGGCGGAACAGCGGCTCTGCGCCTTCGAAGGCAAGTCGCAGGCCCGGCTGGCCGACGGCTCGACGGTCTGGCTCCACGGCGGATCGACGCTCACCTACGACGCCCGTTTCGTCGCCGGGGAACGCCGCGTGAAACTCCGCGGCGAAGGGTTCTTCGAGGTGGCCAAAGACTCCGAACGCCCCTTCACCGTCGAGGTCGAAGGGCTGAAAATAAACGTCCACGGCACGAAATTCAACGTCCGCACCGCGGCCGACCGCTGCGTGTCGGTCTCGCTGGTCGAAGGCTCGGTGTCGCTCGACACCGGGCGCGGCAGCCGCAGACTGCTGCGTCCCGGGGAGATCGCCTGCTACGACCCCGACACGCGCAAAGTGGTCATCGGTCGCGGCAACGTGGCGATGGAATCCTGCTGGGCCGCGGGAAAACTCGCGTTCGAACGGCAGTCGCTGGGCGAAATCTGCCGCTACATGGCGCGCTGGTACGACACCGAAATCCACATCACCCCGGCCCTCGCACACAACTACGCCTACACGTTCACCATTACCAACGAACCGCTCGAAGAGATCCTGCGCATCATGAGCCGCATCAACCCCATCGCCTACACGTTCGCCGAAGACAACACCGTCACGATTTCCGAACTCGAATAAACCCTGCATTACGACCTTTAAAAACCCGATTGCCTATGAAGCGATAAACCGACCCCCCTACCCGACCTTACCGCAGCGGCCCATGACCAATGCCGCCGCAAACTTTCCACAAACTTAAAACTTCAACCATGATGCACTTCAGACTATTTGCAATCCTCTTGCTGCTGGTCGCAGGCAGTACGACGGTTGTATCCGGCCAGACGCAGCAGGAACCGACGCTCGATATGGAGTTCACGGACATCCCGCTTTCGGAGGCCATATCCCGCATCGAGAAGAACACCCGCTACACGTTCTTCTACGACGCCAAGCAGACCGACCTTTCCCAACACGTGAGCCTCAAGGCGAAGCGAATGCCGATTTCAGCCGCCTTGAAGGAAATGCTCGCCCCGACAGGGCTGAACTTCACCATCACCGAACGCCAGATCGCCCTGATCCCGGCCCGCAAGTCCCCGGCCCGGCAGCGCACGATCACAGGCGTCGTCAACGACTCGTCCGAAACGCCGCTGGCGGGCGTGGCCGTCACGCTCGTGGGCGACAACACCCGCGGTGCGGTAACGGAAGCCAACGGCAGCTTCACGCTCACGGTCCCCGACGCCGACATAACGCTCAGCTTCACCTATCTGGGCTACGTGAGCAAGAAAGTCGCCGTCCCCGCCACGCAGAACAACGTGAAGGTGTTCCTTACGGAGGACGCCGTGAAGATGGAGGATGTGGTGGTCGTGGGTTACGGAACCCAGAAAAAGGTGAACCTCACGGGCGCCATCGCCACAGTGGACGAAAAACAGCTGCAGAACCGGTCGGCGCCCTCGGTGGCCCACATGCTGCAAGGCTCCGTGCCGGGACTCACGGTCTCGACTTCGTCGGGACGCCCGGGCAATCCGGCCAGCCTCAACATCCGCGGCATCACCTCGATCAACGGCGGTTCGCCGCTGGTGCTGGTCGACGGCGCCGAAGGCGACCTGATGAAGATCAACCCCAACGACGTGGCCTCGATCTCGGTGGTCAAGGACGCTTCGGCGGCGGCCATCTACGGCGCTCGTGCGGCATTCGGCGTGGTGCTCGTGACGACCAAGAGCGGCGACTCCTCGGGCAAGACCCGCATTTCGTACAGCGGCCGCTGGGGCTGGAACGAACCCACCACCTCGACCGACTACGAGACCCGCGGCTACTACTCGGTCTACCTCAACGACCTCTTCTGGCGCTCATACGCCGGAAACAATTACACGCGCTACACCGAACAGGACATGATGGAGCTGTGGGCCCGCCGCAACGACCGCACGGAGCATCCCGACCGCCCGTGGGTCAAGATCGACCAGCGCGACGGCCGCGACACCTATGTTTACTACGGCAACACCGACTGGTATCACTACCTGTTCAAGGACGAGCACCCGAACACGAGCCACAGCATCTCGCTCTCGGGAGGCAACGACCGTGTGGACTATCTGCTCTCGGGCAGCTATTACAGCGAGGAGGGACTTTTTCGCCAGCATCCCGACAAGCTCCAGAAGATCACATTCCGGTCGAAAATCACCTTCGACATCAACAAGTGGCTGAAGGTGAGCAACAACACCAGCTACTACAACTACAAGTACTTCTACCCCGGCCCGAGCGATGTCAATACGGCCTTCTCGTGGAGCACCGTACACGGACTGGCTTCGTTCGTTCCCGTCAACCCCGACGGCACGAGCGTCTACAACACGTCGTTCTCGAACTACCAGATCATGGACGGACTGCCCACGATCCTCAACAAAGACGGCCACACCAACGACGACCATACGGACAACATGTCGACCACGACGGAGCTGACCTGGACCCCGGTCAAAGGGCTGGAGATCAAGGGTAACTTCACCTACATGTTCAATACCACGCGCTACACCAACCGTCAGGTCAACACCGAGTACTCGCAGTATCCGGGTGAAATAAACACGCTCACGTCCGGAAAGATGGAGGACAAACTCTATGAAAAGAGCATGACCCACACCTACTATCAGGCCAACCTCTACGGCACGTTCGAACGCACCTTCGCCCGGGACCACAACTTCAAGGCGATGGTCGGCTTCAACTGGGAGACCAAATTCCTCAAGGACGTGGCCGCAACGGGTTACAACCTGCTCTCCGAAACGCTCAACGACCTGAACCTCGTGGGCCAGGGCGCCGACGGCGAAAAACGCATGGAGGTAGGCGGCGGTCAAAACGAATACGCCCTGATGGGCTTCTTCGGCCGTCTGAACTACGACTACAAGGGCAAATACCTCGTCGAGGCGAGCGGCCGCTACGACGGCACATCGCGCTTCAAGCGCGGGCAGCGCTGGGGCTTCTTCCCCTCGTTCTCGCTGGGATGGCGCGTCTCGGAAGAGGCCTTCTTCGACGGCATCCGCGACCAGTTCAACAACCTCAAACTGCGCTTCTCGTACGGCCAACTGGGCAACCAGAACGTCGGTTATTACGACTATATCCGCAAAATCTCGATCGGGAGTCAAAACTACCTGTTCGGCGGCGACAAGCCCACCACGGCGACCATATCGGCCCCGGTGGCTTCCGACCTCTCGTGGGAGCGAAGCATCCACAAGAACCTCGGCGTGGACATGAGTTTCCTGAACAACCGCCTGGCCTTCTCCGCCGACTTCTACATCCGCGACACGAAGGACATGCTCACCGCGGGCATCGCCCTGCCGGCCACCTACGGCGCCGACTCGCCGAAAATGAACAGCGCCGACCTGCGCACCAAGGGCTACGAGCTCTCGCTCAACTGGCGCGACGAGTTCCAGTTGCTGCGCCGTCCGTTCTCGTACAGCGTGACGCTGACCTTCAACGACTACGTTTCGAACATCACCAAGTTCGACAACCCCGACCGCTCCTTCGCCAAGAAATACTACGAAGGCATGCGCTGGGGCGAAATCTGGGGTTACCGCATCGACGGACTGTTCGCCTCGGACGAGGAAGCCCGCAACTACCCCGTCGACCAGACGACCGTGAACGAGATCATCAACGCCTCGGCAGGAGCCGAAAAGGGACTGCGCGCCGGCGACCTGAAATTCCGCGATCTGGACGACAACAACGTAATCTCCATCGGCAAGAACACCGTCGACGATCCGGGCGACCGCGAAATCATCGGCAACAGCCAGCCGCGCTACCACTACGGCGCCACGCTGGCGCTGCAATGGGCAGACATCGACTTCTCGATCTTCTTCCAGGGAATCGGCCGCCAGGACTGGTACCCGGCCGCCAACGCACTGGCCTTCTGGGGTCCCTACGCACGTCCCTACGCCACCTACCTCCCCAAGAACTTCCACACGCAGATCTGGTCGGAGGAGAATCCGAACTCCTATTTCCCCCGTCCGCGCGGCTACACAGCCCTGCAGGGAACCAACCGCGAGCTGACGGCCGTCAACGACCGCTACCTGCAAAACATCGGCTACTGCCGTCTGAAAAACCTCACGGTGGGCTACACGCTGCCCAGACAATGGACCCGCAAGGCGCTGATCGAGAGCCTGCGCATCTACTTCACGGGCGAAAACCTCTTTACCTGGTCGGGCATCCGCTCGGATTACATCGACCCTGAAATGGCCGCCACGAACGGCAACCTGCGTCTCTACCCCTGGCAGCGGACCTACATGTTCGGCGTGGACGTCACCTTCTAACCGCTTAAATGAGAAGAGTTATGAAAAAGATTCTATCGATACTGACCGTAGGCTGCGCCCTGACGCTTTCGTCGTGCGAGGACTGGCTCGACAAATATCCGCTGGCGCAGATGTCGCCCGAGACCTTCTTCTCGAACGAAAACGAGTTGCAGGCCTTCAGCAACACCTTCTACACGATCTTCCCCGGCGACGGCCTTTACAACGAAGGCTACGACAACATCGTGAAGAACGAAATCGCCGCCGAAATGCGCGACGGCCGCACGATTCCCGCCTCGGGCGGCGGCTGGACGTGGACCGACCTGCGCAAGTTCAACACCCTGCTCGAATACTCGGGCAACTGCAAGGACACCGACGTGCGCAACCGTTACGACGCCGTGGCCCGTTTCTTCCGCGCCTACTTCTATTTCGAGAAGGTGAAGCGCTTCGGCGACGTGCCCTGGTACGCGAAGCCCCTCGGATCGGCCGACCCCGAGCTGAAGCGTCCCCGCGACTCGCGCGAATTCGTCATGCAGCGCATGATCGAGGACATCGACTTCGCCATCCGCTATCTGCCGGCCGAACGCGATCTCTACCGCGTGACGAAATGGACGGCGCTGGCGCTCAAGTCGCGCTTCTGCCTCTTCGAAGGCACGTTCCGCAAGTACCACGGCATCGACGGCTACGAACACGACTGGAAATGGTATCTCGAACAGGCCGCCGACGCAGCCGAGGAGTTCATCACCAACAGCGGCTATTCGCTCTACACCGCGACCGGACCGGCCACCAGCTACCGCGACCTGTTCGCCTCGGAGAACGCGCAGAGCGTCGAGGTCATCCTCGCCCGCGACTATAATTCGGCGCTGGGCGTCTTCCACAATGCCAATTTCTACACCATCAGCGCCTCGTACGGCAAACCGGGCATGACGCGCAAGATCGTCGACAGCTACCTGATGGCCGACGGTTCGCGATTCACGGACAAGGCCGGCTGGGAAACCATGGAGTTCAAGCAGCAGTGTTCGAACCGCGACCCGCGCCTGGCCCAGACCATCCGCACGCCGGGATACACGCGTATCGGAGCCACGACCAAGCTGGCGCCGGACCTGGCGAACTCGATCACCGGCTACCACGTCGTGAAGTTCGTCACCGGAACGGCGCAGGACGCCTACAACAAGTCGTTCAACGACCTGCCGATCTTCCGCTCGGCGGAGGTCTACCTCAATTTCGCCGAGGCCAAGGCCGAGCTGGGAACCCTCACGCAGGAGGACATCAACCTCTCGGTCAAACGGCTGCGCGACCGTGTGGGCATGTCCAACCTGATCCTCGACGACGCCAACAAAAACCCCGACCCCTACCTGTCGGATGCGAAGACCGGCTATCCCAACGTCACGGGTGCGAACAAGGGGGTGATCCTCGAAATCCGCCGCGAACGCACCATCGAGCTGGCGATGGAGGGATTCCGCTACTACGACATCATGCGCTGGAAGGAGGGCAAGACCTTCGAACAACCGCTGCTGGGCCTCTACATCCCCGCCAAGGGCGAGTACGACATCGACGGCGACGGAACGCCCGACGTCTATTTCGCCACCAAGGGTGAGACGCCCTCGACCACGGCCAAACTGACACTGGTGATCGACCAGGACATTCTCTTCTCCGACGGCGACCACGGCTACATCTCGCCACACAAGAACAACCCCGGCATCTGGGACGAAACCCGCGACTATTTCTATCCGATTCCGACCGACGACCGCTCGCTGACGGGCGGCGCCCTGACCCAGAACCCCGGATGGAACGACGGACTGAATTTTTAACCGCAAAACAAACCGAAAAATGTTGGAACTCATGAAAAAATACCTGATGACCCTGCTGACGCTCGGCCTGGCCTGCAATGCCGCAGCCTGCATGGAGGACGAACCGTTTTACGACACCGAAATTCCGCCCCACGTCTCAATCGACAACTCCAAGGGCGAGGGTGTGACACGTCTGGTGACCTACAATGTCGGAATCTTCAACAAATACATCAAGGACGACTACCAGCTCATCGCCGACATGATGAAGGAGATCGACGCCGACGCCATCTGCATGAACGAGCTCGACAACAACACCAACCGCACACACCACGTCTACCAGCTCAAGCATTTCGCATCCCTGATGGGCAGCTGGGACTTCGAATACGGTGCGGCCATGCCCTACGACGGAGGCGAATACGGCGAGGGCGTGACGACCCGCAAGAAGGCCGTGAATAAGTTTTCGGTGGCCCTGCCCAAGGGCGTGGGCGCCGAGCCGCGCGTACTGGTCGTCATGGAGATGGAGGATTACGTGATCTGCACCTCGCACCTCGACCATGTCTCTTCCGAGGCGCAGCTGGGACAGGTGGAACTGATCACCAAAACGATGAAGGAACGTTACGGCGACTCCGGGAAGCCCGTTTTCCTGGGCGGCGACATGAACGCCACACCCTCGTCGGAGACGGGCAAACTGCTCCAGAAGGACTGGGAGATCCTGACCATCACCGGATTCGGGACCTTCCCGTCGGACAATCCCTCGAAATGCATCGACTACATCATGCAGCTCAAGGGCACGCCGAAGTGCGAAGTCGTAGGCTCGCAGATCCTGCGCTGGTTCAAGTCGGGCGACGTGACGAAAGCCTCGGACCACCTGCCGGTGATGCTCGACATCAAACTCCCGGCCAAAAACAAGTAGAACCCAAAACGAACACGACCATGAAACGATATGCTTCCATCCGTCTCGTTGCGGCCGCCGCGCTGTTGATTGCGTCGGGAGGCTGCAAGGACGACGATCCGGGAACGGGGCTGAACGGGCCCGCGGTGCTGGCGATCCAGAACGCCGGGGCCGAGCCGCTCCGAATCTCGCTGCTCGAACCCAAAACCCAGACGATCGACATCCGGGCCGTCGCCCGGTCGGTCAGTGCGGAGAACCTCACCGTGACCTTCAAGGTCGACCGCACGCTGGTCGACGCCTACAACAAAGCCCACGACACGTCGTACGAACTCGTGCCGGCCGAGGCCTACGAATTTTCGAAGAAAGAGGTGATCCTGCCCCGCTACAACGAGGTTTCGTCGACGGCGCAGGTGACGCTGAACAGCGAGAAGATGCCCGACGGCGAGCAGTACCTGCTGCCGATCACCATCGAACAGATCAAGGGCGACGACGCTGCGCAGACCTCCGACGAGGGCAACGTCTACTACATCCTCTTCAACAAGCGCGTGCTGCCGCCCGCCCAGCTGCTCGACCGCGAAGGCTGGAAAGTGGTCCACTGCACCTCGGAATACACCCCGGGCGAAGGCAATCCCAAGACCGGGTGGGCCAAGGACGTGCTCGACGGCAACCCGGCGAGCTATTGGACCTACAATTTCAAGGCATCCGTCGGTCCGGTGGTCTACGTTCCGTTCTATTTCGTCTTCGACATGGGCAAGGAGGTGACCGTGCGCGGCGTCCGCATCACGGCCCGCACCAAAGCCGGCGGCGTACTGAACAATCCTCCGGGCGACATCACGATCGAAACGGCCAGGACCATCACGGGCGACGGCATGGAGAACGACGCGGACTGGACATACAGCGAACGGTTCACCGGGACGAAGCCCGACGAGGGAATCATGTCCCACTCGCTCCACAACTCGGTCTATCTGGGTGAAATACAGCGGGCGCGCTACATCCGCTTCACGCTCCACATGTCGTGGAACAGCGGGTCGAGCGTAAAACCGACGCCGATGACCTACAAAGGCGGCACATTCGCCGAATTCGAAGTCTGGGGCAATCTCGAAGAACTGGACCTCGACTGATCCCTTATCACCCGCCTGCGGGAGCGTTCCCGCAGGCGGCTTTTTCAACCACCACCCTTCCCCAATCCAATGAGAAAGAGCATTTTATTAATCTTCGCCACACTTCTCGCGGCAGCCGGCTCCGCCCGGAGCATCGACATCATCCCGCGCCCCGCGGAAATCACCGAAGCCAGGGGAGAGTTTCGGATCACGGCCCAGACCGCCATCGCCGCCGAAGGAGAACTCCGGCGTCCCGCCGAAATCTTCGCAACGGACATCGAACCCGTCATCGGGCGCGAAATACCCGTGGCCGCAAAGGGCGAAATCCGTCTCCGGACATCTCCGTCCCTCGCCGCCGAGGAGTACACCCTTGCCGTGACGCCCCGCACCGTCGAAATTCTCGGAGGCTCCCCGCAAGCCGTGTTCTACGCCTTGCAGACACTCCGCCAACTCGTCGCTACCGACGGAACAGTACCCGCGGTCGTCGTCCGCGACAAACCCTGCTTCGCACACCGCGGCGGAATGCTTGACTCCGGGCGTCATTTCTGGACCGTAGACGAGGTGAAACGTTTCATCGACATCCTCGCCATGCACAAGCTGAACGTATTTCACTGGCATCTCTCCGAAGATCAGGGATGGCGCATCGAGATCAAACGCTATCCCCTGCTGACCGAGATCGGGTCCGTACGCAGGGAGACCGTCATCGGCCGATACGACAAGACCGACGAAAGCCGCAACCGATACGATGGAAAACCCTACGGCGGTTTTTACACCCAGGACGACGTACGCGCCATCGTGGCCTACGCCGCAGAGCGCTACATCGAGGTCATTCCCGAGATCGACATGCCCGGGCATATGCTCGGGGCGCTGGCTTCCTATCCCCAGCTGGGATGCCGGGGCAAGGGCTACGAGGTATGGACCCACTGGGGGATTTCCAAGGACGTGCTCTGCGCCGGAAAGGAGGAGACCTTCGAATTCGTGGAAAACGTGCTCGCAGAGGTGCTCGACCTGTTCCCCTCGAAATTCATACACGTCGGGGGCGACGAATGTCCCAAGGAGCGCTGGAAGGAGTGCCCCGCCTGCCAGAGGCGCATCCGGGAGGAGGGACTGGCAAACGAAAACGAACTTCAGAGTTATTTCATGCACCGCGTCGAAAAGTGGCTCCACGAGCACGGACGCGAGTTGATCGGATGGGACGAGATCATGCAGGGCGGAATATCGAAGTCAGCGGTAATCATGGCCTGGACGGATCAGTTCCGGGGAACGGACGCCGCGAGGAAGGGAAACCGAGTCATCATGACACCCAAGTGGAACTGCTACCTCGACTACTCGCAGACTTCCGATCCCGAAAAGTACGAGCCGATAGGACCTACACGATACCTCTCCATGAGGCAGGTTTACCGGCTCGATCCCTACGACCGCCTGAAACCCGCCGAGTACAGGAATATCCTCGGCATTCAGGGAAACGTATGGACCGAATATATCGCCGATTTCGGCCATGTGCAGCGAATGACGCTCCCCAGGATGGCCGCCATCGCAGAAATCGCCTGGGCATACGACCGGAAGGATTACGACGATTTCGAAAAACGGGCCAAAAGGCTCCTGCCGGAACTTTACGGAAACGCAAAACTAAAATTCTCGGAATTCTTCTTCGAGGGCATCGAGTGAACAAAGCCGCGGAAAAGCGGGCCGCCTCCCCACCCTGCGGCCTGCTTTTCCGCAACGGCTTTTCGGGGAATCCCGATTTTTAGTACTTTTACACAGCCTTACGACACGCCATGTCAGATAACGAATACGACTTTCACCTGTGGTTGAAAATCGGGCGGGGGGGGGAAATCGCCGCCTTCCGGGAGTTGTTCGACCGTTACTATGCGCCGTTGTGCCGCTTCGCCGAGTTCTGGCTCCGCGACCGCGCTTCGGCCGAAGAGGTCGTACTCGACGTCTACACCCATGTCTGGCAGCACGCCGCCGAGCTGCGGATCACCGTCTCGGTACGCGCCTATCTGTTCCGCGCCGTGCGCAACCGGGCGCTCAACCGCCTGCGCGACGACCGTTTTTCCTACATTCCGTTCGAAGAGTTAGGCGAGGTTTTCGCCAGCCCCGAGTCGTTGCAGATCGAGACCGACGAGATCACGCAGCTCGTGGCCGAGGCCGTCTCGCAGCTGCCCGGCCGCTGCCGCGACATCTTCCTCAAAAGCCGCAGCGAGCAGCTCTCGAACGCCGAAATAGCCGCCGAAATGCATATTTCCGTCAAGACCGTCGAAGCGCAGATGAGCAAGGCGCTGCGTCGCCTGCGCGGCATGCTCCACAAGGAATGACCCGCCGCGGCCGCAATGAATAAAAACGGGAAAACGTGCTGTTTTTCCGTTTTTTTTCTACCTTTGTCCGATATGGAACGCACTGCAATCTTCCCCGGGTCGTTCGACCCCTTCACGCGCGGCCATGCGGCTCTGGTCGACGAAGCGCTGAACCTGTTCGACCGCGTGATCATCGGCATCGGCAACAACACCTCCAAGCAGGGGCTGCTGACGGTCGAGAACCGCAAGCGGCTCATCGACGACATCTACCGCGGCGATGAGCGCGTCGAGGCGTGCATCTACACCGGGCTGACGGGCGAATTCGCCGAGGCGGCAGGAGCCTGCGCCATCATCCGCGGCGTGAGGAACACCACCGACTTCGAGTACGAACGCACGATGGAGGCCACCAACCACCGCATCTACCCCGACATCACGACCGTCATGCTGTTCACCCCCTCGCCCGTGGCCGACATCTCGTCGTCGACCGTGCGCGAGGTGCTTTCGTTCGGCCGCACCGTGGAAGAGTTCATGCCCATAGGAATAGATATTAACAAATACCTGTAACATATGATGGAATTTACAGCCGAAATGATCGCCGGATTCCTGGGCGGCGACATCGTCGGCAACAAGGACGCCAAGGTACACACCGTTTCGTCGATCGAGGAGGGCAGGGCCGGATCGCTGGCCTACCTCACGAACCCCAAATACGAACCGTTTCTCTACACCACGGGCGCGTCGATCGTGCTGGTCGACCGTGCGTTCGAGCCTTCGCAGCCGGTAGCCGCGACGCTCGTCAAGGTGGACGACGCGGGCGCCTGCGTCCTGAAACTGCTCGAAATGTACAACGCCGCCAAACCCCGCCGCAAGGGGATCAGCGGCCGCGCATCGGTCTCGGAGCGGGCGCAGGTCGGTCAGGAGTGCTACATCGGCGATTTCGCGGTCGTCGAGGAGGAGGCCGTCATCGGCGAGGGTTGCCAGATCTACCCCCAGGTCTACGTGGGCCGCGGCGTCCGGATCGGCGACAACACCACGCTCTACCCCGGAGTCAAAATCTACGAAGGCTGCATCGTGGGTGCGAACTGCATCCTCCACGCAGGGGCGGTGATCGGCGCCGACGGATTCGGGTTCATGCCCAACGCCGCGGGCGGATTCGACAAGATTCCCCAGCTGGGCAACGTGGTGATCGAGGACGACGTGGAGATCGGCGCCAACACCTGCATCGACCGCGCCAAGACCGACTCGACCGTCATCCGCCGGGGCGTGAAACTCGACAACCTGATCCAGATCGGCCATAACGTGCAGATCGGCGAGAACACCGTGTCGTCGGCCCAGACCGGCATCGCGGGAACTTCGAAAGTCGGCCGCAACTGCTTCCTCGCGGGTCAGGTGGGCATCGCCGACCACGTCACCATCGGCGACCGCGTGAAGGTCGGCTCGAAGAGCGGACTCGACAAGGACGTTCCCGACGACGAAATCCGCTTCGGATACCCCGCCCTCCCGGGCATGCAGTACCACCGTTCGGCAGCCGTGTTCAAACGCCTGCCCGAACTGGCGCAGCAGGTCCGCGCGCTGGAAAAACAACTTGCAGAACTCACAAAAAAATAATTCGATGAAAAAAATCCTGATCCTCGCAGCGGCGGCAGCCGTGTTGTGCAGCTGCGCCAACAAAAACAAGTACGCCGTCGACGGCAAGGTCGAAGGAGCCAACAGCATGGTTTACCTCTTCGACGAGAAGGACAACATCCTCGATTCGGCGGCCGTGGCCAACGGGGTGTTCCGCTTCGAGGGCGTGGCCGAGAATCCGCAGGTGGCCATTCTGCGCGACGCACGCGACGACGGGGCGACGTTCGGCGCCATGCTGATCCTCGAACCGGGCACGATCAACGTGACCGACGACGCACAGAACCCCTACCGCAAGAAGGTGACGGGCACGCCGGCCAACGACGCCAGCGACGCCTACGCCACAGCCGGAAGCGCCCTCGTGCAGGAGTTCCGCAATCCGGAAACCACCGCCGAGCGTCGCGAGGCCATCGAACAGGAGTACGAACAGCTGACCCGCACGGTCCTGGACCAGAACCGCGACAATCTCTTCGGCGTGATGCTGCTGTCCCAGCAGCTCGGCTACGAGCTTTCGGGGCAGGAACTGCTCGACGAAATCGCCAAATTCCCGGCCGAGATGCAGCAGACCGACGCACTGGTGCGGCTCAAGGAGAACGCCGAGCAGAAGATGAAAACCGACATCGGCCAGCCGTTCATCGACATCGCACAGCCCAATGCCGACGGCGAGCAGGTATCGCTCGAATCGGTGGTCAGGAATCCGGCGAACAAATATGTCCTGCTCGACTTCTGGGCTTCGTGGTGCGGTCCCTGCATGGGCGAAGTTCCCCACCTGAAGAAGACCTACGACGAGTTCCGCAAGAAGGGTTTCGAAATCTACGGCGTATCGTTCGACGAGGACCGCGGCGACTGGCTCGGCGCCGTCGAGCAGAACGGCATGAACTGGCTGCACGTCAGCGAGGTGAAAGGCTTCGACAACCAGGCCGCCAAGGATTACGCCATCCAGGGCATTCCGTCGAACTTCCTGATCGACGGTCAGGGCACGATCGTCGCCAGGAACCTGCGCGGCGAGGCGCTCTACGAAAAGATCTCGGAGCTGCTGGCCCAGTAATTCCCCAACGACATTCCGGCCCCTCCGTTCCGTACAGCCGGAAGGAGGGGCTTTTTCCATAAAATGCAGATGAAATCCGTCGAGAAATACAGAATCATGGGCATCGACCCCGGCACGAACTACATGGGTTACGGCGTGCTGGAGATCGAGGGGCGCTCGGTGCGCTCGGTGGTGCTGGGCGACATCGACCTGCACAAGCTCCCCGACCCCTACGCCAAACTGCGTTACATTTTCGAGCGCGTGGGAGCGCTGGTCGACGAGTACGCCCCGCGCGAAGTGGCGCTGGAGTCGCCGTTCTTCGGCGAGAACGTGCAGTCGATGCTCAAGCTGGGACGGGCGCAGGGCGTGGCCATGGCCGCAGCGTTGAGCCGCGGCATCGACGTTTTCGAATACGCCCCGATGCGCATCAAACAGTCGATCACGGGCCGCGGATCGGCCGCCAAGGAGCAGGTGGCCTCCATCGTCTGCCGCACGCTCGCCATCGACCGCCCTCCCAAGCGGCTCGACGCCACGGACGGCATGGCCGTCGCCCTGTGCCACTACTTCACCTCGGCCAGTCCGCTCAACGCCGCGCTGGGCGACGAACGCGTCAAGGGGCTCGGAGGCGGCAAAAAAGCCGCCTCGAAGGGCGGCTCGCAGAGCTGGGAGCAATTCCTGAAAAAGAATCCCGACCGGGAGATCAAATAAAACCAACACCAAACTACCCACCGCCATGAAAAACCTTCTGACCGCCGCCCTCGCCGCCCTGCTATGCAGTTGCGGAGGCGCAAACTACACCATCACAGGCCGCTACGAACTGCCTCCGGGCGACTCGGTCTATCTGCTGGCTTCCGACAACACGGTGCTCGCCGCCGGTGTCGTGAACGCCGACACGACCGTTTCGCTGCAAGGGACCGTTACGACTCCCGACCTGGTTTTCCTGGCCAACGCGAAGCGAACCAACCACCCCGCCTGGCTTTTCCTCGAACCCGGAAAAATCCGAATCGAGAAATACGATCCCGCATTCGGCTATGTCGTCTGCGGAACACCGCTCAACGACCGGAAAAAAGCATTCGACGAAGCGATGTACGCCTTCGGAGACAAACTCCGCAAAGGCTCCCCGGGGCAGTCGCTCCAAGCGATCCTGGCCGAAATGAATGCACTCTATACCCGAACCGTAGACGCCAACCTCGACAATGTTTTCGGAGCCTGGGTCTTCAACAGCTACGAATTCCAGAACATCAAGGACAATCCCGAAAAAGTCAAAGCCCGGCTGGCGCAATTCACCCCCGGAATACAAGCGCATCCGATGTTGAAAAAGTCGCAGGATGCCTCCCAGGCCACCGCACGGAGCGCTGTCGGCCAACCCTATACCGATTTTTCCTGTGAAAACGCCGCCGGAGAGACCATTGCGCTCTCGTCACTCACAGGTCCCGGCCGCTGGGTGCTGCTCGACTTCTGGGCCACATGGTGTACGCCCTGCATGAACGAAGTGCCCCACCTGAAAAAAGCCTACGAAACCTTTCACGCCAAAGGCTTTGAAATCTACGGCGTATCGCTCGACACGGACCTGACCCGTTGGGAAAACACCATCGGCGAACAAGGCATGAACTGGACCAATGTGGCACAGAAAAAAGGCGGAGGATTCGATCCAACAGCGCTCTATGCCGTCAGTTCCATCCCCGCAAACTTCCTGATCTCACCCGAAGGTAAAATCGTAGCGAAGAACCTGCGCGGCGAACACCTCGAAGAAAAACTCGCAGAAGTACTCAAATAAAGACTTTCCGATGAACAGAATTTGCCCGACAATCCTCGCCGCCGTGGCGCTATCCGGCTGCGGAGGCCCCAATTACACCCTTTCGGGCAGGGCTGGCCTCGCTCCGGGCGACACGCTCCGCCTGTGCTCGCCCTACGAGAACGACTCGGTGCTGGCCACGACGGTCATACGCCGCGACAGCTCGTTCCGCATCCGCGGACACGTCTCCGAACCGACGATCGCCAACCTGATGCACAACGACCGCCGTATCGGGGCGCCGATCCTGCTCGAAGCAGCCGACATCCGGCTCGAACCCACGGGCGACGTACGCGGCTTCCAGTTCACCGGGACGCCGCTCAACGATGCATTCAACGCCATGAATGCCGCGCAGGTATCGCTCGGCAACGTCCTGCAGGCACTGGAAAACGAACCGGACACACCCGAGCGCAGGCGGAAACTCGACTCGCTGGGACGGATTTACCGGCAGATTCCCGGCGACGCGCTGGAAGCCAACCGCGACAACCTGCTGGGCGCATTCCTCTACGCCCGCCGCACCGATGCGGACCCGGCGAAGGCCCGCGAACGGCTCGCGCAGTTCCCCGCCCAATTGCAGAACCACCCCGTGCTGGCGAGCGTACGGCGCGAAATCGAAGCCGTCGAACGCTCGTCCGTCGGCCGGCCCTACATGGACCTCACGCTGAAAGACGCCGACGGAGAGACCGTCGCCCTCTCGTCGCTCGCAGGACCCGGCCGCTGGGTGCTGCTCGACTTCTGGGCCACGTGGTGCGGTCCCTGCTGCCGGGAAATCCCCTACCTGAAAGAAGCCTATGCCGCATTCAGCGGACGCGGATTTTCGATCTACGCGGTGTCGATCGACCACGATGCGGCACGCTGGCAGCGGTTTCTCGCCGAAAACGACCTGCCGTGGACGAACGTGCTGTCCTCCGGCTGCGGCAGGCAAAGCCCTGCCGCAGCAATGTACGGCATCCGCTTCATTCCGTCGAATTTCCTGATCTCGCCCGACGGCGTGATCGTCGCCCGCAACCTTCCCGGCAGGCAATTGCAGTCCCGGCTGGAGGAATTGATGAAATAGTGTCGTTTTTTAAACGACTGATAATCCGGACGATGACGCAACACCCGTCGTCCGGATCATCTTTTTTACTAAATTTTTTAAGCAATTATTTGCGTGTTTCGGATTTTTACCCTACATTTGCATTCGCAATTCGGCACCGTAGCTTAATTGAATAGAGCATCTGACTACGGATCAGAAGGTTACAGGTTTGAGTCCTGTCGGTGTCACACTCAAAATCAACCACTTACAGCAATGTAGGTGGTTTTTTCGTGTCTTGTTTTGAGCTTGTTTTCCGTCGGTTTACGCAGTTTGTGTAAACCAATGTGTAAACCGAATTTTCCCGATGAACACAACAATCGAGGCGGTACTCTACACATCCAAAACATTATCCAACGGCCAGCATCCCATTATGTTACGACTGACAAAGAATCGAAAACGAAAGTACATCAGCCTGCACATTTCCCTCGCTCCGCAATACTGGGATGCAGAAAAGTGTAAACCGCGCCGTAACTGTCCCGACAAAGAGCGCATCGAAGCCCTTATCCAACAGAAAACGCAGGAACTCCAAAGTCAGGTCATGGACTTTAAGACCACCGATAAGGAATACACGCTGAACACGCTTGTCGAAAAGGCATCCCGCAAGGTCGTGCGCCGAACCGTCGGCGACTATCTAAACGGCTACATCGACCGCCTGCTGGCCGCAAACAGGGTCGGCAATGCAAAAACCTTTCAGGAACTCCGCACCTCGCTGACGAAATTCTGCCGTTCGCTGGACTTTTATTTTATCGACATCGACGTCGAGTGGCTGAAACGGTACGAACAATGGCTGCGGGTGGAACGGCATTATTCCGACAACTCCATCGGCATCCGTTTCCGTTCGTTGCGGGTACTCTACAACAGCGCAATCACCGACGGCCTAATCAAGAAAACGGACTACCCTTTCGACACGTTCAAAGTGAGCCGATTCAAGGAAGCCACGGCCAAACGGTCG